>OMGQ01000411.1_pt1 | contig 45337 bp, 52 predicted proteins | sample 1646071 | NCBI WGS metagenome assembly OMGQ01 (sample SAMN05578585, study PRJEB25193) | human gut metagenome | biome: Human Microbiome; feature: human-associated habitat; material: feces | host: Homo sapiens | place: USA:Birmingham
CTAAAATCGGTATTGCAAGAGGCCATATCTGATTATCTGGATAAGAACAAAGCCCTATTATAACAGGGCTTCATGTAATTGTGTCAGGTACGTGACGAGCAAAAGACTTTCGGAAAATAGTTCTATATGAAAATCAAAGTTATATTACTTACTTTTTTTATTTACATCAGTTATTTTTCTCCATTATGGGGGCAAACGACAGGGAAAATAACAGATACAAAACAACAACCGATAGAAGGTGCTACAATTGTCATGCAGTTGCCGGATTCCACCTATCTGGGTGCAGCCATATCTGCGGCTGACGGTACGTTTACGCTGGAGCAGGAACCGGACAGTTATCTGCTCATAATCCAACACCTACTTTATCAGACCAGACTGATAAAGGGGAAGACAACAGATGCAGGTATTATTACTTTGGAAGCAAAAGACTACAATCTGGAAGAAGTGGTAATCAAGGGAGAAAAACCATTGGTTAAAGTTGAAGACGGACGGCTTGGCTATGACCTTTCCGTACTGTCGGAAAAGCAAGCTGTAAGCAATGCCTACGAAGCCATAACCAAACTGCCGGGCGTACAGGAAAAGAACGGAACGCTTTCTCTTGCCGGAGCTAATTCTCTCACAATAGTGGTAAACGGCAAACCTACTACCATGACCTCTGAACAACTGGAAACATTGCTTCGCAATACCCCAGTAAACCGCATAGAAAAAGCAGAGGTAATGTACAGTGCCCCTCCGGAACTTCATGTACGCGGAGCTGTTATTAATGTGGTGATGAAACGCTCTCATGACTATTCCTTTCAGGGTGAAGTGAGTACCAATTATCAGAACAGATATTTCAGCAGTGGTGGCGCAAACGGAAATTTCCGCCTCTCCACTCCAAAACTCACTTTAGATGTAATGTATGGAGCAGACAATATCCAAACTATGGAATATACAGAACTGTTCTCCAGACACACCTTGAACGACAATGTATATGAAATAACACAGGACGAGAAACTGAGTTCCAAAAGCTGGATGCACAATGTGAGAACTGCTTTGGAATATAACATCAACGAAAAGAATCATCTGAATGTAGCCTACACGGGAAGTTTTACACCTGACGGGCATAACCGCAGCATAGCAGACGGAAGTTTTCAGCAGTCCAGCCTTGATAAGTTCACGGACAATAAGATGAACAATATAACGGTGCTGTACAGTTCTGGTATCGGTTTGGAAGTAGGCGGCGATTACACACGCTACACATCAGACAATAACCAGACCATGTTCACCCAACTATCTGATAAAAACAAAAGTTCATACACACTAACTGGTGGCCAGCGAATAGACCGCTATTCAATTTATGCAGACCAGAAACATAACCTGACAAACAACTGGGGTATCGGTTACGGAGTAGCCTACCGTTATGCAAAAGATTATGATTTTCAAACATATAATAATGTAACAGGTAATATACAAACCGAAAATACAGAAGCCAAACTTAATGAACAGACAGCCAGTTTTTATTTTTCACTGAATAAAAACTGGGCAACCGGAACTTCGTTTTCTGTTTCTGCCACAGGAGAATATTACACTATTGGCAACTATCACAAATGGGCTGTCTATCCGCAAGCCTCACTGACATACCTGAAAAGCCCGAAACATATCTTCCAACTGTCTTTATCAACAGATAAGACTTATCCGGGCTACTGGGATATGCAGTCATCCGTTACATATCTGAACGGATATTCCGAACTTCAGGGAACACCGGGATTGCGCCCCATGACCAACTATAACCTGAACGGTACATACATACTGAAACAAAAATACATTTTCGGACTGTTCTACACACATACGTCCGATTACTTTGCCCAATCTCCCTACCAAGCGACCGACCGTCTGGCATTAATATACAAGAACACCAACTGGAATTATATGCGTATGATAGGTGCAAATGTCATCCTGCCTTTCAGCATAGGGAACTGGTACGACGCAAGGCTCACGCTCGTAGGTATGCAGGCACGGCAAAAATGCGACCAGTTTTTCGATGTGCCTTTTGACCGCAAGAAATGGATGTTTGTCGGAACACTTGACAATACCTTCAAAGTAGGCAAGAATCTATCCTTGGAATTGACAGGAAACATACAGACACCTTTCATTCAGGGAACACTGGACCTCGCCAGTTCATTCAATCTTACAGCAGGAGTGAAATGGAACTTTGCCAAAGATAAATTCTCGCTTACAGCACGTTGCAGCGATATATTCAACTCCAGTATGCCGGATATGAAAGTTCGCTTCAAGGGACAATATTTGGATATGAACAGTTCTTTCTACACCCGTACCGTATCTCTGAACCTCACATACCGTTTCGGAGGATATAAAAAACAGGAAGTGAAAGGAGTGGATACATCACGATTCGGACATTAAAAAAACAATATGAAACTAAATACAGTTATATTACTAACGTACAGTCTTGCAATGATTGGTTGTGCTTCTTCATTAAAGGGGAAAAGCATGTATCCCGATTCCTCTATCACTTATCGAAATGGTTATATATTGAATAAAAAAGGTGAAATTATAGGGAATTATGCCAATGGGCATATATTCGATAAAGGACGGAATATTAAAGGATTTTCGCTAAAATCGGTATTGCAAGAGGCCATATCTGATTATCTGGATAAGAACAAAGCCCATTATAACAGGGCTTCATGTAATTGTGCCAGGTACGTGACGAGCAAAAGACTTTCGGAAAAATACACGTAAATACGGAACTATAAATCAAAATAATATGAAGACAAATATCATCTTATTCAGTCTTATATCACTTTTATTCTTTTCACCAAGAATGAAAGCACAGCCAAATACGGCAAAACACGATTTTACACATAAAGAAAATGGGTGGTATCACGTATTAAGTACAGGTAGTTTGTCCTCTAAGCCAATCATAACAGTAAAGGATTTCGTTGGGCTAAAACTTGAAAAGGATTATTTCGGAAAATATGCTATAAGCGGACAAATCAGCAAACATAAGCTAAACAAATGGGCTGATGAAACAGAAAAGTCTATTGGGGAAAAAATAGCATTTGTATTTAATGATTCCATTATTACTGCTCCGCAAGTTAATTGCAGAATAGAAAGCGGTACATTCATGATAACGTCCTTTTCAGACCAAAAACTGCCAGAAATCTACAAAGGTATAATGAGAGAAAAGTCAGATTCTCTTGAAGTCGTTTTTAACGGTTGGGAAAAGGATTCTTTATACTATGAATTATCTCCAGAACAAAGAGATTCTGTAAGAATGAACATTGACTATTGGGAAGCCCAAGCATGGATAGACTTAACGAGCAAACCAGAAGAACATTATTGGTATAGCATACAAGATTCTGCCGAATACAAGAAACTTGAAAAGGCTTTAAAAGAAGAACTAAAAAAGCCAAATTTCAGTAGTAGAGCAACAGACCATATGAAATCTGATGCATACAAAGCATACAAACAATATCTACATGAGAATAAAGACTATATAAACCTAATGTTTCAAGGCTTTTTATTCAATAATTTGAAAGGATTGAATGGCTATTTGGTAGATGATATAATACAGTCCAAATACCCTTATGCTCCAAGTATTAGAAGTTATATAGACAAAACAGATAATGTGGATGATGAAAAACTGGCTGTATATGAATGGCAACGTAAAGTTTGGTATCAAATGAACAGAGAAAAATCTCCACGAAATAATATAGTTCAAATAACTTATCGAAATGGTTATATATTAGATAAGAAAGGGGATATAATAGGAAATTATGCCAATGGGCATATATTCGATAAAGGACGGAGTATTAAAGGATTTTATTCTAATGGATTCATATACGACAAAAATCACAATATCATAGGTAATTACAACAACGGATTTGTAACGTTTAAGAAGAAATAAACAGCCTCCGGGGAGGCGCTGGGGGCTTTCTGACCTTTGCACATATAAAAAGCAATATCGGAGCGTTACACCCCAAAAGCATCCTTCCAGCTATTACATAATGAAACGACATACTTAGCTGATCGGTGCAGATTTCCCACCACGCCAGCAAGCAAATATTTCAATATTGTTAAAATAAACTAAAAACGGGGGGGGGGTAAATTTCATTTTATCTTTTATTCCATTCGTTTAAATAAAATATATTCATAAGTTTGAAGCGTTTTATTTAAAAATATAACCATGGAAAAAACAAATATAGGATTTAAAGCCGGAATTATCTTAAACAAATTAGGCGAAACCGGACTTATAACCATTGCCGAACTTGCGAGAAAACTAAATTTTTCGGCTGATGAAACCGCCCTCGCTGCCGGGTGGCTTGCACGTGAAAGTAAGGTACATATCGAACGGCAAAATGGTTTACTGTGTATTAAAAAAGAATAATACAACGTATCAAAAGGATAAAAGACAAACGCTGGAATATTTACAGTGCATACCACTATTAATGTAAAAGTGCTTCTCATTATCCATTTTGAAACTATTTATCAATTTATAAAACACAAAAAGTATGGATAAGCACATTATTGGCGAGAACGCGGGAATCTTATGGCGTTTCCTAAGTACAGACGCACATAAAAGGTGGTTACTGGCAGAAGTTAAAAAAGGTACTGGACTGGACGATATGGAACTGGCCAGTGCGATCGGGTGGTTGGCACGTGAAGATAAAATCCAGTTTGAGCTACAACAACCAAACGGAAAGGATAAAATAGCATACGTATATCTCATGCTAAACGTGTATTTCTAACAACAAGCCTCCGGCGGGGTTTTCGCTGGGGGCTTCTGACCTTTGCACATATAAAAAGCAAAAAGAAAGCGATATCGGAGCGTTATACCATAAAAACAGACACCGGTTATTACATAATGATATTACGTACCCGGCTGATCGGTGCGGTTCTTCCACCATTCGGACAAATCCCGGTAACAAAATGACAAATCAGGTATAAAAAACTGCGTTAGGGATTGCAGAGTAAAGCCCACAGCCTTTAGGCGAGGACTTGAAGCGTAAAGCCCGACCGTTCCACGGGAACGCCCAAAAGAAAAAGAATCCCCCGAACATTCATCCGGGGGACATTCAGGCCGTCACGTCAATTATAATACAGATTCAGATCATCCGTACCGATCTCCTTCCCGTCCCGGAAAGAAAGGCTCTTTTTCTCGATCTCCTTTCCGTTTTTGTAAACGGTCACAACCCACTGCATCGGCTCATTCACAACGCCGTCCTCTCCGTCCACGACACCACCGGAAACGGCAAACTCAATAGCCTTTCCCGTCGTGCTTAACGTCACCTTTTCGACGGCCAACTCTTCATCGCTTAGAATCACTGGGCTTGTGAGGCTTTCCTCCGTCGCCCTGTCTTTCAACTGCGTACCGTTAGCGACTACCACGACCGACTTAATAAAGCTGCGGAAATCTCCCGACTGCTCGATCGTCACCTCATACATCGCCCCTTTTTCTCCCGGTTCGTCGTCATCCTCGCTGCAACCGACGAAACACAATGCCATGCACACGCATACGGCCGACAAATACAAAAACTTTCTCATACCTTCAATTATTTAAGTTTATAAATAGATCACACACCCCAGGCCGACATGGTTATTATTCCGGAGAATGGAGTTAAACAACATTTCAAACCTGTACTCGGCAAAAAGAGCCACTTTCGGGCTTAGCAACATTTCCGGCCTTATCCCGACCTCGTACCCATACACGAAAGCCTTGCTTTTCTCCAGGTACACAAGATCGCTTTTCGCCTTTGCTTTCTGGTATCCGATCGTCCCGGTTGCGATCCCCAAAAGCGAGAATTTCCGTCCTTTCAGGGCATAATAGGCCAACTCCGGGCCGACTGTCACGGTGTTTGCCTTTACCAGATCCCGGTTTAGATTCCGGTAATTAAGGTTTGCCCCCACCTTGAAAGCCTTGTACACCTTTCCAAAACCGAACGTTCCCTGCACCTGGCTTTCATCCACGATATACCCCAGTTTCACGTCCACATACTGGCTCCCGATATATTGCGCCCTGCACACGGCTACCAGGCACAAAAAAAGCGATAACACGGCAATTTTTCTCATATCTTCATTGATTTACTTGTATCGTTATATTCTCTTTCACTGGCAGGCCGTATTTGCTTGAAACGGTAAACTCGATCACCGCCTGCCCGGTCGCATCCGGCCGGAACGTCACCAGATTGTTTTTTTCCAGTGCCACGCCTTCGCCCCTTGTCGCATCATATCCGGAAATATACACCCGTCCGCTTCCCTTTACGAACCTGGCCGACGCTTTCACCCCGTAAAGTTCCGTATCAAGCTGCAAATAAAACTCCGCTTCCTCCGATACCTTCATAAGATCCGGCACGTTTTGGAAACGTATGTTTATCTCCGGGCTCGAAACTTTCAGTTTGACGCTGTCGGATCGTGTCACCAGTTCACTGGCTACCCCCATAACGATATACGCCTCCCCCTCGGTTGCCGGGATAAAATCGAAATCCAGCCGATTGTTTGCCTTGAAATCATATTCAAACGTTTCTCCGGGGCTGTATTCGTTGTTATCCACCAGGATAACGCCGTCCCCGTCCCTGATCTCGAAGCGTGTCAATATCTGATCTCCGTTGTCCGGATCAAGATCCGAGATCGTAAGGGTGCAATTAACGGGCTTCCCCACTACGGCCGTATTGCCGTCTATACTTTTCAGTGTCACGGAAAAATCCCGGCTGACAAGTTTCAGTTCGTCGTCGCAAGACGACAAAAAGGACAAAGCGCACAAGGCGGTAATTAATTTTTTCATACGAATTTATTTTATTTGTTCACGATAATACGGTCAAACAGAGCGTTCAGATCCACCCCTCTGCTCCTTAGAAAAGCGATGTATCTAACTACCACGGGGGCGGTTTCCGACTGCTCGATATTACAAAGCTGCTGGCGGCTGATCCCCATTTCCTCGGCGACGCTTTTCGCCGTCAGGCTTAGCCTGATCCTTTCTACTTTCAATTCATTACTTAGTTCCATAAATGAAATTTAAAGGGTTTATTCTCTTTCGGTTTTTTATCACCTCATAATGCAAATGATTCCCGGTACTTATCCCGGTGCTTCCCACGAACCCGATCACGTCCCCCTTTTCCACCTCCGCACCTTTCCGGGTGTAGACGAGTGTCAGGTGTGCGTATCTGGTCTGAAATCCGAAACGGTGCGTAACGACCACCGTTTTCCCATATCCCGGCGTTTCACCTGCGAACGTCACCGTCCCACTGGCTGCGGCGTGTACGGTAGCCGCATACACCGCCGCCATATCCAGGCCTGCGTGAAACTGCCTTTCACCGCTTATCGGATGCGTCCGGTAGCCGTAACGGTCGGAGATCCGGTATTTCTCTTTCAAGGGTGCGACAGAAGGGACGAAACGGTAAATATCCCCGTCCTTTTGGACGATCCCCCACACCGGGGCGATGTCCCCGTAATCCCCTGCGGTCTGCAACACCTCCACGATCAGCGAACGTTTGTCCTGCGCCCCCACCCGGCCGACAGGTATCAGCGCAAGGATCGCAAGGCTAAATATCCTCCACATTCACGATGTCGCTGTTCTCCAGGTCAAAAAGAACGTGACGGCCTCCGTTCTTCTCGTTGATCTCGATACGGAAAACTTTCTCGTCCGGAATGGTGAACTTATCGAAAGCGATCACGTATTTCATCCGGCCGTTCCCCTCTATCCTGGGCGAATAATTCTCCGAGAACAAAGCCTGCTGATCCACTTCCTGGGATGCTGTCAGCTTGGCCGTTTTCTTGTCGATGATGTAATACCGGATATAATCTATATCATAAGGCAGTTTGCTTTTGTTCTCGATCTCAAAGGTAAACAGGAGCAAGTTATCATATATATGCAGGTTGTTCACGGAGAAAACGATCTTGTTGCGAACGATCCCCTTGTTAAATATCCCCCTTTTTGCGTTATACACCCGGCTCATGACCTGATCCCTTTCCCCGGCCGGGATAATGTTGTCTGTCAGGATCACGTTCGCCTTTTTCTCCGGCCGTTTCTCCCCTATCTCATAAACGAAAGCCTCCGGCTGCTGCCGATAATCCACGTTGAACGTGTAGAACTTCCCCCCTTCGGTCGCCAGTGACACGTTTGTCTGCCTGGGAAATTCCTCCACCTTTCCCGTGGATGCGATCATTCGCACGATATTCTCGGTATTCTCGGCCTTGCTTACCTGTATGCAGGTATCGCCGTAATCTATATAAATCACCTTTTCCGGTGCGATCAGGTGCGTTTGCGACACCTCATTCAGATAGATAGTGTCCGGCCGTATGCTCGACATATCGGGCAGGAAATAGTTCGTATGCTCCAGACTGTCGGCATAGGTCACGTTAAACGAATAGAAAAAACCTCCCTCGGTCGCCACGCTGACGGTCGTCCGCTTGCTGAAACTTTTCCGGTTGGCCTTTATGCGCAAGATATTAGGCACGCTCTCCGGGTTATCGACGGCCACGAAGTCCGTAACGGCCTGGCTATACTTCACGGCCGAGGGGAATACAAGATGTATCGTCTTGGAATAATTCACTGCGATAGGCAGGCTTTCCACCGGGCGGATCTGCGCCCCGGCCGAGGAAACGGCCAACGCCAGGATAAAAAAACAAATAGCTTTCATTTCAGATATAGTTTATAGTTCGACTTCACGGTGACAACGACCTGGTTATTCTTCTTCCGGAACACGCTCTTTGCCGCATTGCTCACCGCATTAACCCCCGTACTTAAAACGTCCGTCCCGTAAGAGGTAACGTTCATATCGCTAACCACCTCGTTGGCCGCCTCCTTTGCCGCTTCCGCCTTAATGTTCAAGGGCACATATATACCGGGTAGTCCGTCCCTATCGTACACGGTCTTTTGCATCTCATAGATGCTGTTCCCGATCCGGACGGATTCAACCGTTATATTGATCCTGTCCTGTGCGAGCTTCACCACCCCGAAAACGGCCGTCCCCCTGTTAATCACCATGCCACCGGGCAGTTGCATTTCCTGGAGCGTGACAAGTTTTATCACGCTCCCGTTCGTGATCTTCTGGTCGCCCGACACAATGGCCTCTATCGTGTTCCCCTTGTTCTTCGGTTCTTCCCCCGAAAAGAAACGTCCTACTGTCCTTTCAGGCTCTTTCTTCTCCGGCGTTTCCTTTTTCGGCCGGGCTTTTATCGTCCTCCGTTTCACGGCTGCGGCCGTTTTCACGCTGTCGGCTCTCCGGTTCTGCCTTAACTGTTCCTGTAAGGCTATCACTTCCGGATCTTCCCGGTACACAGCCCCCGAACGCTCCCGGTACACTTCATCGGTAAAATTCTCATATTCCGGCCGACCGTCCGTATTCATCATGTCGTCCAGGGTAAAATCGCTTTGCTGCTGCGCCCTAAGCGAAGTGTTCACGCTCCCGTCCTCTTCCCGGTTGTCCCCTTTCCCGGTCAGTGCCAACGTAACGGCCAGCACCACCAGCACGAAGATCCCCAGGGATGCGAACAGGATTATTTTTGTTTTCGTGGCCTTATCCATAGCGTTACTTCTTTTCAGGTTCTTGTTCTATCCGGACGATCTGCTGTATGAACTGGTTAAAGAAAAATCCCGTCACGTTCTCCGGAAACTGCGGCGTGGTTCTCACGATCTCCCCTTTCGTCCTGATAAGAAACTTTAGCTTCTGCCCAGAAACGCCGTAAATCGTCAGGGTGGAGGTGAAAGCCACCTTGTACGGCTCATTGTCCCCGGCGATCGTCTGGATGCTGTCTATCTCGCATTTATAGACCGCCCCGTTCTGCACCGCATCAAAATAGGCCTTATCATTATAATATTTTGAGAACACGGCGTTCAGATCGTTCCTATTGACATAAAAAGCGGCGTGCGCCTGATTTCTTTTCAGGTTCAGGCGATCGAAGCTGTTAGCGTACCCGGTCGCCTCGGCGCACGTCTTTTTCACCAAGGCAAGAAACAGGGCCTCGCTATCCTCGGCGTGCGTTTTCAGGTACTCTCCGGATCGTTCCACCACGACCACCTTATCCAGTGCCGTAAAATTCACTACCAGCCCCCAGGCCAACACCAAGACAACCACCACCAGAGCAAAGCCCAGACACAATTTCAAATTTACCGCTCCTTTGCGCTTAGCTTCGGCCAGCGTATCAAAATCTTTCAGTATATCGTCTTTATTCATAAGATCAGGATTTAAAACAGTTCACGACAAAATCTCACACTTTTGGCAAACAAGAAAAGTTTGAACACGAAAGCAAAAAGAAGTCCCAGCATGGTATATTTATTCTGTCCGCACATGTGCATAATATTCTCCGCAATGATAGAACCCAGGGCGTTGGCTATCAGGAACGCCGGGATCGTCATGTAACAGACAAACAGGTTTTTCAGGTATGCGTGCGTATAGTGCCTCGTTTTCTCGTCCATGTAGAGTATTACGGCTATCGGCGTGACAATCTCCAGAAGTATGAGATACAGATACCTGGCGGCGGCAAAGAAGAAAAATATATATTTCGTTGCGTACAGGAGTATCGTATAAGCCGCAATATTAAACGGCAACATGATAACCTCCTGGATCTGCTGCCCTACCCAGTTATGCCGTCTTTGCACGTCCTCGATATAATCCTTTGTAAAGGTTACGATCGCCTCGTCAATGCTTAGATCCACGTCCTCCTGATAACGGCTTATCAGTTCGTTCTGGATATTCCCCAAAGCCGTTTCCACAATCGTAAAGGCGAACGGTGCGACCATGATAATGGCGAACACATAAATATAGATATAGAACAGTTTAAAGAACTGTTTCATATCAACAGGCTTGTCCCCCTCGCTAAAGGCCTCTTTCCATGCCGTCACAAACTTTTGTATCACAATGATAACGGCGATAAAGGAACAAAGGGCGATAATCCCCTGGCTGACACCGTTCATCTTGACGGCCTCGTATGCGCTAATCACATTGTCGATCACTTCCATAGGCTCACTTCTTGGCTGTTGATTTCAGGGCTGCGATCCGCTTTATTGCGTCATTGACCGTATTAAACCTCGCTCTCTCGTCGAGCATCTTGTCCCGGTTCTCTTTCAGCTTGTTATCCAGATCCACGATAATCTTTATCCTCTCTCCGTCGGTCATGCTCACCGAGGGCGATATGATCGTCCGGATCAGGTCAAAGGAAAGCACGCTCTCCTCCATGATCCTGTTCAGCACGGCCGTATATTCCCCGTATGCCTCCTGTCCGGTAAACACGTCCGACCGGGTACACTCTTTCGCCGCCAGTTCCAACATTTCCCCCTGCATGGAAAGCACCTGCAACACCATTTTGGAGTTTTTGATAACCCCGTTCACCTGCCGGTACAGATCCAGGCTTTTAGTCAGGATGTCCCTGGATTCCCCCAGCACTTGAAACTGTTCGTATGCCTGTTTGAGTTCCTTCGCCCAGGTTATTTTCGATAGCTGCGTCAAGGCCGGATCGGACACCACCCACTGGCCGAACGCCGTACAGTAACAGCATATCATCACAGCCAAACTACATAGACATTTCCATTTCATAACTTTTCCGTTTTAACTGTTTATACTTCTCTATGGCCGTTTCCATGCTCCCGGCCTCCTTATAAATCTCCTGCAACTTGTTCCATTTCTCGCCGTCGGTCTGGAACGCAAGCAATTTTTCCGGTGAAAGCTCCAGACGTACCACCGTTGCGTAACTATCCATAAACCGGATGAATATCTCCGAGTACGGCCGTACCCCTGAAAAGTCGTTACGGATCGACTTCATCAGGTTTACGTGGCTCCGGTTCTTGATATGGAACGCCTCTACCGTCTGGTCGTAAACGATCTCGTTGGCCGGAAGCACGTATAAGAGTTGCGTATTGGCGATAATGCCTTTCGTGTACTCGTTATCGGGAAGCTGCGCCAAAGACTGGACGATCGTACCCACCGCCCCGTTTTCCTTGCGGAGTTTCTGGTAACAGAACGCCACCGTCGAATGTATGTCCGCACCTGAAAAAGTGTCCTTGATAGACTGGCTTTCCGCATACTCGTCAAAGATCAGCATCCCCCTGACGGAACGATCCGAAAGGATCTTGTTCTCTATCGTATCGAAAAGAATTGTCATAATGACGGAAATCAGGAACGGGTCTTTCTTTATCTTCGTCAGCTCAAAGACGATAAAATCCCGGTTCTGCATATCATTCTCCAGTGGGGACGGCTTGCACACATTCTCATAAAAGCCCCCCGGCATAAATTCCGAACACACGTGCAGGAAGCTGTCTATATCGAAGTATTCCGGCAGGATATTCAAACGCTCATACAGTTTTTTCCCCTCTCTTTGGACGTATCTGTAAAAGTCCGGGAAACAATGGCCGTCGGGAATATCCTCGTAATAACGGCAAATGATCTTTGTCAGCGAAACGACCTGTTTCGTGTCCTCCATGATCGCCTTAGACCGCCAGAATTTAAGCACCAGGTTTACAAGCGTCTTTATCTTCTCGTTGTCCGGCTGCTTCCCGGCCGTATAGAACGGATTGATCCCCAACGGGCTGCTACCGTCATAATCAATATGCAGCGACCTGTCCGGATACAACTGCGAAAGCTGATAAAAGCTCTTTCCGAACTCGACGACGATCTGTTTATAATTCTGCTCGATATTCTGCTGGATGATGTTCAACGACGTAACCGACTTTCCCCCACCCGTCGATGCGACGATAATCATGTTACGTGCCGGGATGCGTTTCTTATCTGCGTCCCAAACGTCCTTTCGGATCGGCGTTTGATACAGCCGTTCGTTAAACAAGATCCCCTCCTTGTCGCTGCGGAACGTAGAGTAATTGATCCCCATGCAGAGCGACGAATGCAGATCCGAAAGAAACAGGTAATCCGGATTCAGGTTGTTTTCCCGGCCGATGATCGAGCCGATGAAGATATTATAAAGCCCCTCGTAACTTGGAATGTAATATTTAAACCCAGCGTTCGTGAAAATCATTTTTACCTGTTCCGTCTGTCGGTTCAGGATCGTTTCGTCGTCCTCCAACAGCAACACGTTCAAGTGCGTTTTGCAAAGCACGTTTTCCTCGTTAATGATCTCCTGCTCATACGAGGCCAGGCCGTCATAACGGCTCTTTATTGCCTTGTCGAACTCCCGGTAACGGCCGAACAGCTTCACCCTCTCGGCCAGTTCCTCCCGGTAGCTCCCCCCGGCGAACTTCCATATCTGGTTTACCACATGGGAACAAGGCACATGAACGCCGATCCTTTCCAGCATCGACATATAAAGCTGGCTGTTTGCCTCCTGCAAAGTGCTGTCCGTAACATGTACTTTCATCCTGTCTGGCAGATACCTTTCATCACAAACGGCAAAGAACACCCCTTTTTTCTGTCCGATCCTTATCATATCGGAACACTGTATATCCCTTAGTCCCTCGTCGTCATGGAAACCGTTCACATACCGGAAAAGGTGCTGTTTCACCTCAGCCACGTCCAACGGCCGGATCTGCGTGCTGCGGATATTCCGGATAATGGAAACGGCACTCTCCACCGACTCCAGAAACTCGGCCAGCCTGTCCCTGTCTGCCTTCGCCAGTTTCTCGCTATACGCCAACGGATTGGCCTGGTATGCTTTTTCAAGGCTTTGCAGTCCCGAAAGCGTAAAGGACAATATACAGAAGTGATGCAGGTATTCCCGGCCGTCGAAATACTTCCTTTCGGCCGTCTGTATATAGCCCTCCCCCTCGATCACATATTCCGGCTTGAATTTCCGGCGTAAAAACACGTCCTGCTTGTGTATAAACCCGGTTCGAACATACTGGAAGGCCCGGAATAACTCGTTATGCCTTTCCTCCAGATCCGAACGATCCAACGAATAGGCCTCCGGCAATTCCAACAGGTAGGAAACGGATATTTCGCCGGATTTGGTAAGTATGGAAGATCCTACCGTATCCAAGATACAGTACGCTTGCGCTGCCGATATTTTCATAAAAAGAATTTTTACAGGCTGTTTAACAGATCCTTATTCGATATGACGAACACCTGTCTTTTGAACTTGCCGAACTTGCGCTGCGTGGAAAGGTTGATAAAGACGATCCGCAAGACCACAGAGGCGAACGCCCCGGCCACCAGCGAAACGATAAAGACAAAAAAAGATCCCTTCCCACTCATGGCATTTGTCAGGAAGCCCACGACAAAAAGGACAATCACAGCCAGGATAACACAATATATGCAAAAAAACTTCGTACTCATTCCATGTACTTTCAGGGGCGTTTCCAACCCCTTTCTGACCTGGAAGTCCATTATAGGGACATTTTGAGTTTGCTATTGACAAGTGCGATAACGGCGGCAATGATCGCAAGCCCGATAATGATGTAGCCAACCACCCAGAGCAAGTTTACGATACCCTCTTTTCTTGTTCCCTGTCCGTCCCGGTCTATAATCTTATCATAATTCATCACCACACCGATACCCACTCCCACGATCAGGAGCATGGCGATCACCGGAACGGCATAATCACTAAGGAAAGTGTTTACTTCATTTCTGATACCTCCAGTAGCCTGGAGCAAGATAAACAAAGGCGTTTTCATAAGGAGTTTATTTTAAGTATTCAAGTAAATAAATTCTTATCCGGCCAATCTAAAAACAACCTTTGCTATTGCACTGGAGTTTCAAACTGGAGTGTATTTATACAATTATATTGTACAAAATCCATTCCAATTTAACATAATACACTACTGTTTTAATAAATACACTAATTATCAAACTTTTATAATTTTACCTTCTTTTTATATTCCACAAAAAAGTGTGGAGTTGTCCCACACTTTGTAGAACGTCGCCACACTTCTCTTGTTATTCAATGCCTTGTATATCCTTTATGATCTGCTGGTAATTTTCCTCTATGTCCGAGGCCAGTACGGGATGCACGATCGGAAGCGGATCTTCCTTGTCCTCGTACATTTCAAACCTCAAATGAAAGTCCCTCATGTTGGAATGTGCCGCACTTCCCACGAACTCGCCAGATTTCAGGCTGGTAAAAAAATTCGTGTCGTATATCTCCTCTTTCTGCGTAGAAACGGTACGGCTGCGGTTCTCCCCTCCCCGGCCGCTTCCGGTGGTCTTTGAAACCCTCTGCCTCTCCTCTTTCCCGAAAACAAGCGGATAGCTTTTCAAGGCCTCTATATCCTTTGTCCGGCCAAAGAACTGATTCCCGAAATTGGATTCTATCGAACTTCGGTCATATTTCCCGTATATCTTCTCAATCTTCGCCGCCGACTGCGTAAGAAAAACGAAACTGCAAAGATATTCCCTTAGAACGGAGGGCAGTTTCTCGAAATCGGCGATCCGGAACGTGGTCGCTTCATCCAGAAAGTAGAAGAACGGCACTTTATTCGCCAGCGTGAAACGCCGGGATGAAATGGAAAGCATAAGCGATATAACCGGGGAAATCAGGTTTTCGATCTGATAGGCGTTCGATACGACAACCAATTTCGGACATTCCGGATCTATCAGGTTAAAGTCGAAATCATTTCCGGAAAGGACATAACACACCTTTTTCTCGTTGGCGAGCGTGCTTAAACTGTTGGTAAGGCTGCTTAGATAGCTGCTTTGCGTCTTGGGGCTGTCCTTTGCATCCAGGAACGCCCCGGCCAGTACCCGGCTCTGGTGCTTGCCCTCCAGGAACGACGTTATCCGGACAGTTCCGGCTGAACAAATGAAATTAACGATATGAGGTATCGTGCAAAACTGCGGATAGTCATTATAAAACCGGATTGAAACGCCCCTTAATATCCCCAACGCCCCGTTAAACCACTCGTCCCGTTTACCGTCCTTTCCCTGGTAGGCGGTCAGCATATCATCCATTAGCTGCAAGAACAAGGTTTCATTCTTCACCACGGAAGGACGTATCGGATTTGTCCGGTGCGTCCGTTCCATATCCGTGAAACTGATCTGGAAGCACCCATAAGGGTAATTATGTTTTTTTACCAGGTGTACGACCGTTCTTGCCAGGTCGAAATCCTTGTAATTATAGACAAATCCGGCAAACCCGGCCTGTATATACTGGCTTAACAAGGGCTTTCCTATACTTTTGGTCTTTCCGGAGTTCGCCCCACCATAGACCAGGAAATTATCGAACGGATCAGCAAAGGTTATTTTCCTCCCACCCCCGGCCGACAGTTCAAAACGGTATTTCTGTCCCTTTTGCTGCTGTTTCCCGGAATTTGGAAGCAACAGCACAACAACGATGATCCCCACCAGGCAGGCGATCCCTATAATAATATACATCATCATATCATAACTCTTTAAACGGGTTTAAAAAACTGCCGATCTGTTTTATCAGCATCATTTTTATGTTAGCCGGGTTCTGTATAAGACTGACGGCCTTTTTCACGTTGCCTACAAGCATCCTTTCCGTCCTGAAACTATCCCCCAGGATCTCGTTTATCAACTTTTGTTTTGCCTTACCACCGATAAACCCGACGGCCTTGTCTGCGTTCCGGTACGCCCCCCTCTCCCTTTCCCGGCCTCCGGTATCTTTGGCGTACCCGGTAAAGGCAAGCAAATCCCGGCGTTCCATGAAGAAAGAACTTTCCCCCTTAATGTAAGTATAGTTTCCGGCCTCGTCCCTTTCGATCGTATATCCCCTCTCCCTCATGGCCTTGTTTATCTGCCTAACCGTCCGGTATTCGGGATTTGCCAGGCACTCCCTAAGATCCTCGTTCCTGACTGCGTACCCGTGCTTATATCGGTCTATCAAGTTGATCCCATTCTCGTATGCGTATTTACGGATCGCCGAAATCGGCACATAGGTTTTCGTTTCCTTATCAAACAACACATCATAAGACACCTCTTTAAGCTCTTTCCTGTATCTGACCGGATCGGGTTCGGGCATGGGCTTTTCCGCTTCGTTTTCCGTTTCTTCTGGACGTACCTCGTTCCCCGGCGTTTCCTGCTGTGGCTGCTGCGCTTCCTCCTTTGCTTCCGGCTTTCCGGTCATGCTCTTATCCTCTTCCGGCTCGATCGGCACTTTCTGGTATGTCAGGAAAGAAATATTCTTGGCCTCCAGGCCGTTTTCCCGGTAGGCCACACCCTCCTGCTTGTACTTGTACAGGTTAAAACGTTCGATAATGCCCTCCATGTGGCGGCTCTCCAGTTTCGGATCTGCGAATTTTTTCAGATCCTTGTGCCGTATGCTCACCCGTTCACCCTCCCGTGAAAAGGAATGTACCCCTTTCCGTACCTTATGCGTGTAGCCTTGCTCTTTCATGGCTACGACAATCTGGTTAGCGGACGTGAAACGGTAGTTCTCCAACAGATTTTTAAGATCCGGGTTCTTGACCTTCTTCAAGACGGCTTCGGCCGTCGGTTCGCTTTTCACCAGGTTTATCCGGTGCTCGTATGCGAACTGCCGGACTGTTGCGAACGATACCGTCGTATGGTTTTGTTCATCATAAACCACTTTATAAGCGACCTCTTTCAAGGCCTTTTCCCCTTTCTGTGCTTCATCTTTGACATACGTCGAGAAACTTATATCCTTTACCTGCAAACCCTTCTCCCTGTACCCGGCCGGGTTCGCCTCGTACTTTGTCAAGTCGAAACGTTCCGTTATGCTTTTTAGCTGCTCGTCCGATAGCTGCTTCTCAAACGCTTTCAAAAGCCTGTGTTCAACCTGGAACACTTCACCCTCCCGTGAAAAGGAATGCACCCCCTTCCGTACCTGATGCGTGTAACCTTGTTCCCTCATGGCTGCGACGACCTGGTTTGCCGCCGTAAACTGCTCGTCCTGCAATATCCTTTTAAACTCCGGGTTCGTAATCTTCCCGATCTCGGCCGATACCTGCGGACGTACATAAGTTTCCCCCTCTTTAGCCTGGTAACCGAATTTCCGGTTAAAACATTCCTGTACCCTGACTTTCCAGCCCTCATGTGAAAAGCCCCGTTTCACCGTCCCCCTGCCCTCCAGTTCCCAGGTGTTCCCGGCTGATTTAGCCCCCGGAGAAAGTTTCACTTTCCCGTCCAGGCTCTTTCGTGAAACGATTACGTGAACGTGCAAGTTCAAACCGGGTTTAGGATCTCCGATCCTGGCGATCCCCTGTTTCACCTCTTCATCTTCCGGATGATAGGATCGTTCCGTTTCCACACGTGCGTAATACATGAGATCCCGGCCTCCCCTGATATTGTCCCGTCCGAAGTTCAAGGCGTATTCATCCATAGCCGAACGGGTAAACTCCTCCAGCTTTTGGAAAACTTCTTTTTTTTCCTGTGATGTAAGTTCCTTAAAATCGTCCACTTCCCGTCCGATAAGGTGCATTTGTTCCGACTGCGACGGATTGAGCGAAAGCATGAAAAATTTAGCGTCGTTAGCCCCTAACGCCTTTTTGTTCCCGTCTATATCCATAATTACCCGTTCGGGTGAAATATCCTGTTCCGTATGGGAGAAAAAACGCTGCCCCTCCCCCGTTTCCTTTTCCAGATAACGCACCAGGTCGTGACAGCTTCCCGTATTTCCGCTTTTCACGTCCTCGGCCGGGTGTATTTTGGCAAACATAGGCTTATTTCTTTAGTTCGTCCTTTAACCTTTTCACCCACATATCCAGCGTATTACGGTCTATCTCATAAACCGTATCGTTGAATGTCGGTATCTTCTTCACCTCGTCGATGCGCTCCACGATCTCCAGGATCTTGTGCGTGTTGCATCCGACGGCCGGAGTTCCTTTCTCCTGCCGGGCCATTTCAAGATCCGTTTGCAGCTTCCCGGCCTTCTCCCGATTTTCCCTGGCCTCCTGTTCCAGTTGCCTGGAACGCTCCAAAAGTTCCTGCACCTGTGAGATGTGCATATATTCGTCCGGATTGTCCCCTGGCGTTTTCGTTTCCCCGACAAGCGACAAAAGGAGCTGTTCGATGTTTTTCAGCCTTACGTTAGTGGATTTCTCGATGCCCCGGACAACCTCGATCACCCGGCTTGCCTGCTCTTTGGCCGCAATGTTCGGCGGCATTACATTCGACTGCGGAGTGATCCCCGTCGTTTCAAAATAGAGTAACATTTCGGCTACGAACGCATCGTGCGATTTGCTTCCTTTCAGCATATCAAGCCTGAACCTTGTACTTTCCTTTATACGGATAGACGTATCTTTACTTGTTGTTGCCATAATTTCACGTATAGGGGTTTGCATACATAAATATCGGCTACAATATACTATAATTCAATGAATTATCAAAATAATGTATGCAATATGTATGCAAATCGCATACATACAAACAAGTAAATGACTATATATCAGCAATTTAAAAAATCAGCATTGGACTAAGTCCAATGACTGCTTGCTCACTTTGGTAAACCGTCGTTTCTCTCTCCTTGCTTTGCTCGTCGCTCCTGGAACGCTACGCACGGCTTCGCTCCAATACATCAGACACCCAGTCCCTAAAATGCACATTACAAATGTACACCGCCCGAAAAAAATGTACATTTGCAAAATGGCGCAATCGTCCCGATTTCTTTTGATTTTTATAGTACGAAAACGAAAATTTACATATTTTAACGCGCGGAAAAATTGCCCTAAAAAACGCTTCGCTCGTTTTTCTCCGTTTCTCTTTTTTCGCTTCCAAAATGTGCATTTTCCGCCCATTCCAAAGCTTGCAATTCCCTAAAATTTTCCTTCTTTGTGAGAATAGTCTTTGTAGAGGTTCTTTGTAAGAAAACGTTTTTGTATTTGCAATTAACTGAAAAACAAATCATTATAAACGCAAAAACACAACCTAAAATACTCATTTTACTAAAATCCAAAGGGGGAAAATACTCATTTTACTAAAATTGCCCCCTCCGATAAATACCCATTTTACTAAAGGTTACGATAAAAAATACCAAGTATTTTTTGGTGGTATCTTTTATTTCTTTAACTTTGTCCCGAACTCAAAAAACAAGCCTATGGCGACCAACGACATCACCCTCTATATTCCTCCTACGGAGGAAGAAGTAATGTTAATCCAGCCGAATAACGTAACATTCGGCCAGTATTCCGTGACCGAGTGGCAAGAAAACCTCCTAACGCTCATAAGCGACCAGATCCAGCAACACATGACCAGGGAAAAACAACTGCCTAAAGACCTCTTTAACCAGCCTGTCGTCGAGATCAAATGCGACGAAGCCGGGGGAAAGAACAACAAGAGCAAAGTTCTGAAAGAGGCTATCGCCATGATGCGGAAAAACTTTTCCTTTCGCTGGGTGCATCCCAATATCCACCAGACGGTGGAAACGTTCGGGGTGGTGATAACGACGGTACACAACATCAAAGGCACAAACCGGGTAGCCCTGACACTCAACCCCTGGGCGATCCCTTTCCTGCTCTACTACGGTACGGGTGTCGGCGGTACAAGGTACGGGAAGAACATCGCCTTAACCCTCCGGGGCAATTACACCAAGCGGCTCTACAAGATCATTTGCAGCCAACGGGACAGACGGGAGTATTATTACTCGATCGAGCAATTCTGCAAAGACCTGGAGATCCCGGCCTCCTACTCGAACGCACAGATCGACCAAAAGGTTTTAAGGCCTGCACAGACACGAATCAAGGAAAGCGAGGCCGATGTATGGTTCGATTACAAATTCATCTGCAAAACGCCTAAAAAGGGGCAAAAACCGAAAGCCGACACGATTATCCTGTTCATCCATGCGAGAAATCCCCAAGAACTGCGAGGCGACCAGCAACAACAATACTCGTTCGTTTACCGTTGGGTTTACGGTGCTTTAAGCTATCCGAGCGACAACACCCCGGTAAGAGCACTCGACAAGATCCTGAAAAGCGGACGGCTGAAAGACGTGTACGACCGTTGCGCCTATTATGACGAAAAGGTTTGCAGCGGCGAAATGAGCACAGCCCACGCACATAATTCACTGGCAAAGATGCTGCGTGAGGATTTCGGTATCAAAGCCAGGGGGAAAAAGAAAGATCCCGACCTGTTTGGTTAAATCCGGAAGATTCTCTATATTTGTGTGCGGCCGGGGTGGTTCCCGTCCGTCTGGGGGCTGACGGCTATTGCACGTCAAGCCTTAAAAGTGGGGCGAATTGACGTATTACGACATCCCCACTTTTTCATACATTCCTATATTGTAATGCGCATTACAATAATACTAAAATACTAAGATTAGTATAGACTTATCTTAGTATTTTAGTAAAACGAGTATGCTTGAAATCTGCCTCCGGCGGGGTTTTTACTGGGGGCTTCTGACCTTTGCACTGTTTCCTATTGCTCCGTAAAATCAGTGTCGCACAGTCCGCACCTTAACACCAGCCCGGATTTTCCCCACACGTTACAGCCGCACCCACAAGTGTATTTCTTCCGCTTTCCGCTTTTGCTCTCCCCCTCGTCCGGATCTCCCGGTTCTTCCGTTTCGTCCCCGTCGCCTCCAGTAATGCGGATCGGCCGGGTGGGTACAGCCGCCAAAGTCGGCTTGTACCTAAGCCGTAAGTTTTGCAGATCCTCCCGGCTTAGCGTATTGAAAACCTGCTCGAACTTCCCTCCCGGAATGATATAATGCGTAATGCTCTGGCCTGTCCTTTTGCCTCCGGCCTCCCCAGTGTCGGACGGCATCAGTCCGACCTGGATCATCTTGTCAGCCCATTGCGAATTATGATACCCTCCCCGGCTCGGCCTGCCGAAATCCTCCTGCCACAAATGGCACATTTCATGTACCAGGGTAGAATGCCAGTCCCGATCTTCCCGGTTCATGAAATCGGGGTTGATGCTGATCTCGTGAACGACCTTTTTTTCCTGGCCGTCCCCTCTCCAACGGTTAGCGGCGAAAAAGCCGAACGCCCCACCGTGACGGGACATATTCACGATACATTCCGAAAGCTCACCGTTAAAAATTGCGTCGTTGTAAAACTGATACAAGTCGTCCAACGTCTTAAACTGGATCGTCGTTATCATAAGCCTTTTGTTTTTCAATCCGAATGCAAAGATACGGATATTTTTGTAATGTACATTACAAATGTACTAAAATACTAATATTAGTACAACAGGATATAAAAGATACCCATTTTACTAAAAAGCTTGAATAAGTACACGTTACGTTTACAAAATACATTACTGTAATGCGCATTACAAAAATACTATTTTTAGTATATACTAAAAAACGCATCTATCCGGAAGATTATTTGAGATAATTTTCCTATCTTTCGACCGAAGAATCCCGGAACGGAAATATATAAAATATCCACGTTCCCAACAAACCATATACGCCCATGTTTCCAAATTACAAAGACTTTCAGATAGCCGTTTACTACACGCTGGGAAAAGCACTCCCCAAGCATATAGAGGAAGTGCAGACGGAGATCATCGAGAATTTCGATATAAAATACAATTCCCCCATGCTCGAACACCCGTTACGGCGTACCCCCATTTACGAGAAAATCATCCTCCGCATATTAGATACAATGGAAGATTTAAAAGAGATCCACTTTTCCGACGACCGTACCCACGTCGTTCTTACCGGAATTGGGAAACAACGCCTGGACGAGTACGGAAAAGAGATAAACCAACGGTTGCCTTTCATATTAAGGCATAAAAAATTCAAGCGTCATACCAAAAAAGAGTTAGACAAGGCATATCGGGAACTTAAAGAGTACACCGATGCGTATCTCTCCCAGGATTGAGCGCACGAGCTAAAATACTAAAAGTAGTATCTACTATTTTTAGTAGATAAAGTATCAAACGAAACGTTTCTTTAAGGCGATGATCGGGTTTATCATCGTCTTGTACATTTCCAGGGGTTCACCCATAAGCTCGCACCGGATTAAATGTATCAGCCTCTCGTCTTTCGGATCTGTCTGCTGCTCCTGGCAGTCCCTTCCCGTCCTGGTCTGATCCTCCAGTTCGGCCACTAAAATATACTGGAGCGTAAAGATGTCGGCGACGGTTTCCACCTCCCCGGCCACCTGTCGGTATAACTTCCGGTATTCCGGCCAACGATCGGTATCATAGATATTCGCCTTGATATAGGCGTTTATCTGCGGAGTGGTGGCCGTCTGCTCTATTTCCACGCCGGAAAGCCTTCGGATCACCTCTATTTTAAGTTTTTTCCCGGTAAACCTCTGTCTCGGCCTTAACCCGTACTGCGGCATTTCCCCCAGGGAGATAAACGGCTCTTTATCCCCCTTTCTCCGGTAAATGAAATATTCCGCTATCATCGTTCGGGGATATTCAAAACGTGATCCACTAACAGGGCTTTGTCCTCCGGATTTGCCTTTACCCAGAACAGCGACCAATTCAAGGCGTTTCCATACTCGTTAATACCGTTTTCCCGGACGGTCTGTCCGGCTGTCGGGGAAATCCCTTTCAGGCATGAAAGCGCATTATTATTGCCAAACATGGCATATCTGTTAAAGGCTTCCAACTCGAAAGGATAAATATCAAACCTTTTCTTTCCCTGGACGACCTGCGCAACAATCCGGCTATCATAGTCCGGATATTTGTCGGGTTCGACCTTAATCCCCAGGTTCTCCAATAAAGCCCGGTTTATCTGATCGTCCGTCCCCAAATAAAACTGAAAGAAATCCCCGTCATACCCCCTGTATTTGCCTAAAAGATGCGCATACAGTTCCGCATTCACTTTTCCGTAAATACAACTCTTTATAAAATCCTCGTCGATACGGTTTCCGGCTATCGCATTGGAAACAACATCAATAATCTGTATAACCTTCGGTTTGTTCATATTACATTATTTTATCTACAAATATATATCTATCCAATCAAAAAACGCATTATCAGAGCCATGAAAGCGAAACGGAGTGTAGCGGCAAAGCGTTTTTTGGTTCTTTTTGGGGCGAGTGCCAAAAAGAACTCCCCCCTAAAGGCTGTCCCCCTTTCGGGGGATCTTCCTTGTATCATGCCACCTGTTCCGCTTCATCTGCTGCCGTTTCCTCGCTTTCTACGGAGATATTCAGTTTCCCGGCTATCATCTTGACAATTTTCATAGCGTCGGCCAGTACGTTTAAAATGAACTTGGGTTCTTCCCGGATCGCCTTTATCCAGCTTTTCAGATAAGCGGCGTTTTCAGTGCGTATATGTTCGGCTATCCCGAAAAACATTCCTGCCAGGGCTGCGGCGAACTCGGCCGTTAATTCCTCCTTGCCGTATTCCTCTGATCCGAACGGGTGCGCAAGATCCCGGTTCAATCGGGTGGGGTGTCCCGTGGAATGTCCCATTTCATGCAGAAGCGTTTCGTAAAAGCTCTCCATATCGACGAACTGCGAGCGAAGCGGCACTACGATATAATCGGCCAAAGGAGAATAAAAAGCCCTGTCGCCTTGCTGCTCCCGTATCGGGCAAAACCAGCTTTTCGCCTCCAGCATGGCGTCTATTTCGGGATGTGCCTCTCCGATTGTCCCGTCGGGCTGCTCTGCCTGTCCCCCTCTGAACTTCTCCCTTAACGCTTCCCATTCTTCCGGCCTCACGTCCGAAAAATTGGTCTGATCCAGGTTAAAGACCGAGTAATATTTATAGGTCGGTATAACGTTGTATTCCTGTTGCTGCTCCCGGCTTAACGCCTTGTATTCCTCAAAGGTTATTTTCTTGCGTGTTTCCTTGTGGTACACGTAGAAAAGGAAGTAATAGACCGGAAACGATTTCGATCCTTTCAGCACGGAGATCCCGGCATCTTTCGCCTGGTTGAACGTCATAAATACGGGTGTCTGGTACTGGAATTTCTCGCAAAGGAAAAGGAGTAAAAAGGCGTTGCCTCCGGCGTACCTGCGCCCTGTGAGGTTCTGCGGAAAGAAATTGCGTGTATTCGCCGCAATGGTGATCCAGGGTTTTTGCCAGTTGTCCTCTACCTGCTGGATCTTCTCGATCATCAAATTTGCAAACTGTTGCGCTGCCTTGTCGAAATAATCAGTTTTCATAACTACGTCCCCCGTTCTTTATCCTGGTGGGTGAGCCAGTTCTAAAGGTTGTCATCTCTTTTTCTATACCTCTAAGATAGCACTTTTATTTGAGATACGCAAGTATTTAAACAACATTTAAGCAACTATTTATCAGACAATTATCAACAAAAGTAGTATTTTAGTATTTACTAAATTTAGTATTTACTACCTGATTTTTTCCGATAGTAAACTCCCCACCTCACCCCCTCCCCCACAAAAAACTTGCGGATGCCTAAGATTCCGATGTTTTTGTATCAAGACAACCCCATTTTGGTCTTTCGGGGCTGTCGGTGTGGTCGTCTTGCGTTTACCTTGAGTTCCGAGGGGTTTTTGTATGAGAACCCCCCAAACGGTTTTTTCCATAGCACAAGTTTTTTAGGAAAAATACTACCTGGCTTTAGCCAGGCTGGAGATTTTTTCTAAAAGCCGCTTGCGGCTCAACTTGGGATATGGAAAAAGCCGTTTGACCTTTGCAGACAAAAACCCCGGTCAAGGTAAACGCAAGGCGGCCACGCCGGAAAAACTAAAATACCTCTCTCCCCTGAAAGGGGGTTTAAAACCGGGTTCGACAATCGGCTACCGGAGTGCCCGACAAGGAATGTTCCTTGCCCAGCCGACGAGTGCCTGCGCTCATCAGCCGGGCAAGGATCATTCCGGGTACTCCTTTCCGGATTGTGCCGATCAGTGAAAAGTCAGGCGGCTTTTATCCGGCTGGCTTCACCGAACGGCTCTATCCGGAAATAGCCTACCTTAATCGGGTGGGTGGGTGTATTCATGCGTTAGGGATTGCAGTGGAAAGCCCACAGCCTTTAGGCGAGGACTTGCAACGGAAAGCCCGACCGTTTACGGGAACGCCCAAATCCTCCTAAAGAAAAGCGTACTAATATACTAAAAGTAGTAAACACTACTCCCATTATCTCCGGCCTCTTTAGCGGATCATCCTCTTACAGATTGTTTATCTTCGTGATAGTCGTGTCCGGAAGCACGTCAAGGCCATAAAACAACTCGTCCTTATTGTAGCCCAGGAAATAGACATATTTAAGTATCTGGTTATAATTATACCGTGCGAAATTCACGTCCTTGTTTCCTGCCGTATCGAAGCATATCGGCTCATGGTGGGCTATCCGGTTCCTGAACTTCTTTATCTCCATTAGCTCGTTATAAATCGCCCTCTGCCCCAGCCCCCTGGCTCTGTTCGGCAAGACCGCCAGCAAGGTTTGTCCCCCTTTGCGGAACGGCTGCTTATTGAAAAGATATGTCCAGAACCCGAAGCTCACCGAAGAAACCAGCCTGTCATGCGTATATCTCCCGTCGTTCACCAGCCTTGTAATATGCCTGTTCACATCGGCCAACTGCGGACAGTTCTCTAACATACCTCCCGGCTGTACCTGTGTCCTGATCCAGTCGTTATCTCCGAAATGGCGTTTATAATGCTCGTTGATCGCATTGCGCAAGACGACTTCAAACAGACTTAACACGCCATAAAATTTCTGGCACAGTTTTACATTGTGCCTGTACAGTGTCAAGGCCTTGTCATTATCCCCACCGCAAGCGTTCAAATATCGGCTTAGACGAGCCGGAGAAAAGGCGGTTTCATAATCGGAATATTTCATTTTGTTTTTTTATTGGCTTTTTATTTGCAAATATAGGAAAAATCCCGTATATTTGCAAAGTAATCCCCTGTTGTCCCTGTCGTAAGACAAACTTCAGGGTTTTGTTTTTTATATACCCCCCTTTTCAAGCCCATACGGTAACGTATGGATCTCCTATCATGTCATTTATCTATAAATTCTTTTTTTATTATCTGTATCGTTGAAACGGCCTTTCCCGTGAGCTTCGCCACGTTCCGGATCGAGTAGCCTTTCTTTAACAAGGCGATCGCCTCCCGGTATTCCTCTTTCTTCTGCCCGGCCGTTTTCCGGGTTCCCGGCTTCCTCCCCAGCCTGCCCCCTTTCTGGATGTACAACTCCCGTCCGCTATTAAGGCGGTCGATGATCCCCTGGCGTTCGATTGCGGCCAGTTCCCCCAATAGGGTAGTAATCAGAGAGGACAAGGGGTTTACCGTCTTGTCCGGCCGTAATGTTTCCAGGTTCAAGTTTTGGATATACACGCATATTTTATGCGTGTGCAGCGTATCGAGTGCCTTTAGGATCTCCAGGGTGGAACGCCCCAAGCGTGAGATCTCGGTCAGCAACAGCATATCCACCCGGTTCTGCGGATCTGTGCAGTATTCCAGGCAACGGCTTAAAACCGGGCGCTCGATATTGGCCTTTCGTCCGCTTACCTTTTCCTCAAAGACCGCCGTCACCTCGTACCCCCGTCCGGCTGCGAACCTCTCCAGATCGACAACCTGCCGTTCGGTCGATTGCCTGGCCGACTGCGAGCTTACACGTGAATAGATAACCACATTCATAAAACAAGGGATATTATAACAGGTCAGTTATCACAGCCGCCGGAATATCCAGCTTTGAGAAAGCGAACATCTTTTTCCCCAGATCCTTTAACGAGGCTCCGATATGATACACGTCCGTTTCATCAACGATCAGGAAACGGTCGTGACTGTCCCGGTACGTCCTGATGTCGATAGGCGGGTACTGGCTGTTATGCCTGTCAAGATCAAGTTGGAGTTGCTGCGTGATACGCTGGGTGTAAATGGTGGCCGAGACACCGACGCTGCGTTTACTCAACATGAGCAAGACCGTTTCGTCCACATAGTTGTCGATAAGCACGATCGAACGCCTGGCCGACCTTACCAGATCGGTGGCGAACTTGTACGCATCGAAAATCTGGCCGTTATAAAAAATGCCTTCGACCGGGGGCAAGGCAGTACGCACGAAAAAATCTATCTTCTCGGTATGTTGAGCAACAGTTCTTTCAAGTTCTGACAAACGTTTATTAATGGAATACCCTTTTAAAAGATAGTCCTTTAAAACCTTATTCGCCCATTGCCTAAATAAAATACCTCTTTTACTATTGACACGAAACCCAATGGATATGATCGCATCCAAATTGTAATAAGTCAGATTGCGCATCACTTGCCGTTTGCCTTCCTGTCGAACTGTTCGGAAATCCCGAACAGTTGAACTCTCCTCTAATTCTTTCTGATCATATATGTTTTTTATATGCTCGCTTATATTTGCTTTGCTGGATTGAAAAAGATCCACAATTTGCGCCTGTGTCAACCAAACGGTTTCATCTTCCAGCCTCACTTCCAACTTGACCGCTTCATCCGGCTGGTATAATATGATTTCTCCCTGTTCCATTACTTACCTTTTCTTAATTCATCAAGCCTCTGCATCGCACCGCCGAACTTCTCACTAAACATCATATCATCGGGCAAAACAAACCAGGTGGGAATACCTCTCGACTGTGGATTACCTATACATTCATCTTGCCCGTTCTGTTTGCGGTAATCGTCCCATTCACTATAAGCGATGTTCCAACGAATACCTAATTTATAGGTATTTTCCCATTTAATAATAGCCAGTGAATATGCCGGATCATCTTTGCCGTCATAAATCACTTCTACAACTTCAACCACCCCTTTAGGGGAATTTATAAACTTCGGGTTTTTATAGGAATACATATATCATACATTTTTAATTTAACATATGGCAAAGATAACACAAAAACAAATACATACGTATATACATACATATAATTAACGTACAGAAACATTTATAGTTATTCTAATCTTTGATTAATTCCGGTACAGAAACAAAACGTACCGAAAGGTGGAAACCTGATTTATTTCGGTACGCTTCCCCGATCGGCACAAAAAACACGCAAGAAACGGAAAATACTACTTTTAGTATTTTAGTATATTAGTTTTTTTACTATATTTGCGGACATGACAATCATTTAAAAAACTGAATTTATGAGCAAAGCAAAAGTAATCTCCGTATTGAATCACAAAGGGGGAGTAGGAAAGACCACAACCGCGATCAACCTGGGCGGTGCGTTACGTCAAAAAGGGTACAAGGTTCTTTTGATCGACCTTGACGGGCAAGCCAACCTCACCGAATCGCTGGGCTTCTCTGCGGAGCTTCCCCAAACGATCTACGGTGCGATGAAAGGCGAATACGACCTACCGATCTACGAGCATAAGGACGGTCTTAGCGTCGTTCCCTCCTGCCTGGATCTCTCGGCCGTTGAAACGGAGTTAATCAACGAGGCCGGACGGGAGCTTATCTTAGCCCACCTTATCAAAGGCCAAAAGGAGAAATTCGATTATATCCTGATCGACTGTCCCCCCTCGCTATCGCTGCTCACGCTTAACGCACTGACGGCCTCGGATCGGTTGATTATCCCAGTTCAAGCTCAATTCCTGGCAATGCGTGGAATGGCTAAACTTATGCAGGTCGTCCACAAGGTACAGCAACGTTTGAACTCGGATCTTTCGATCGCCGGGGTTCTGATAACCCAGTACGACGGAAGAAAGAACCTGAACAAGAGCGTTTCGGAACTGGTACAGGAAACATTCCAGGGCAAAGTGTTCAGCACCCATATACGCAACGCAATTGCGCTGGCCGAAGCCCCGACACAAGGGCAGGATATTTTTCACTACGCCCCCAAATCTGCCGGGGCAGAGGACTACGAGGGTGTATGTAACGAACTGCTAACAGAAATAAAGTAACCATATGGCAAAGAAGAACGATTTAAAAAACAGTATGTCGGCCGGACTGACCGGGGGGTTAGACAGCCTGATCCAATCCACGGCCGGGCAAAAAGAGGCTCAAAAGCCGAAGAAGGCGAAAACCGTGCATTGTAATTTTGTCATGGACGAAACCTATCACCAGAACTTAAAGCTGATCGCGATCCGCAAAGGCGATTCGCTAAAATCGGTATTGCAAGAGGCTATATCTGACTACTTGGATAAAAACAGTTCCCTGCTATAACAGCGTATCGGGAATATACAGGGCAAACACTCCACAAAAGAAATTCTCCAGGAAAAAGGTACGCAAAAAGCACCCCTACACATCAAAAAGTATATTGAAAATGCGATTCCCTATAAAGAACCCGTTGGCGGGATTAATCTTGCGTATGTTTAACCTGCCAACGGGTACGATATTGATAAACTTTTTGTTTAAGGTTTAACGTTTACGTTGCTATTTGCATCAACCCAGCCTGTTGTCTCTGCATCAAACTGGATCGGATTCAACACAGCCTCTCCCTGATCAGTATAACCACCACCGAAAATCAACGTGTAGATATGACGCTTGCCCGCTACCCATGTATCTCCGAACGGAACATAAATTGTTCCGTAACTATCTGCTGAACCCAACAGATAACCTCCGGACTGCTGGATTTTGCAGGTGATCGACAGGTAACATTGATGCGCACCGTCGGCTTTTATCTTGGTATTGGTGGCTTCTTCGGAAACTTTCCATGCTGTCAGCTTCTGTGGTATATTCAGCATAGGAGTTTTTTCGGAAATATCGGTAGCTGTGGTATTACTATTGACCTCGATGAATTTGCCTTGCACTACGGTAATAAAACCTCCTCCTGTAGAGCTTTCAGGCCAATCACCCACAGCCCAACTTCCCGTTCCATCGGCTGTCGCAGGCAATGTGTAGACGCCGCCCATTTTTACATTAAAAATCTTGATGTCCTTTATATTCACCTGCATGTTATCGTATTCGGTCTTTGCTTTGAATACGACCTGTGACAGAATATGCTTGAAGTTAAATTTCACTACTCCGTTGTTCTTGTCTTTTGTCTGGCCTTTGGCTATGGCATACATCACGTCGTAGTTTTCATGAGCATTGATACCAGATCCATACTCATCGGAGCAGGAATAAGTTATCTTTTGAGTATCCTTGGTGGCTTCCCACATATAACTCCACTGCATGGCTTCATCAACCGTTCCGGGATTGAATGCGTAAAAGTCCAAAGCCTCGGTAGGCCAATAACGAAGGTCGCTCGCATTTTTATAATCCCACTTACCATTATTGTACACGATATTCACTCCGTCATGTCCAAAATCCGTGTCTACCTTTCCCATGAAGGCAGTACCATCCGCCGTAAAAGCGAACACGTCGAAATCGGTGTTCTTCAAGTTGGTGTTGGTAGTAGGGGTAGCCCTCGTTTCCGCCGCATTACTTAACACGTTAAAACCAATCGCATTCCGTGAGGAGGTTTCCACATTCGCAATCTCCTCGTCTGAGCAACCCATGAGTAGAGCTCCAAAGATTGCCCAAAGCATTACTGTACTTTTTTTCATAAATAAAAATAAATCAAATTGATACATATAATTAATAAACTCATATTACAACACTATATCCATATTCACATCATCCCAATCATCAACGTCCACATCAAATCCCGCACCGTCACTTCCCGGCTCGGATGGAACCTCATAATCAAAATTCAACACCAGATGCACATCACCGACATGCCCCACTACCGGGACATCATGCACTTGGCCGCTCACGTCCTGTTCCAATACAGACATGCTGCCTGAACGGTTCTTGAGATACAACCGGAAAACATTGGGCTCTCCTTCAAGTGCGGAATGTCCAAACGTATAGAATCCGCCTATAATCTGATTCCGTGAAACCATTCCATCAAAGAGCAGGCTCTCCGAAAGACCGGCGGGCAAACTGTCGGCGGACATGTTAAGCGAGCCGGACATGCCGGAAAGAGCGGCCCGCAAATCCGCCACCCTATCCAGTCCCCGAAGACCGTTCACCTCATACGTGTAGTGACATACCATGTTTACGGGAGTCAGCCGTACTATCTCCGCGCTTCCTCCCGGAATGTCCTTGAGGATAACTTCGTCTATATGGTCGCCACACAGCCAAGGTGGGGTGACAGCCATTGTCCGGTTATCCGGCGACTGCACATCACGCGTATCGGCAGTAAAAAGCGTGTAACTGCCGTTTTCTTTCCAAACCATCCCGTCGGTATCGTAGTTGAAGCAAATTACCCGGTAATCATTCTCGGGAAGCTCCACTTCCCCATCCTCTCCTCCGGGGAAATCAAATATCCACGTGTTGCTTTCATCGTCGGTCGGATAAAATACGACCCTCATGCCTTCAGGCTTGTCATGATTGGAAATCTTGGTCCAGTCGAATATTACCCGCACCGTGGCAAAGTGCGGATGATCGTAACATAAATCCTTATGCTCACAAGCCGTCAGTCCTATCCATAAAAATATGAACACCAGACTAAAGCGTATCCGTATCACTGCCTGCCTCCTTTCTTCCGGCTATAATTCCCCCGCCCGATCAACCACACCAAAGAGATACCCGCCTTGGTCGGGCCGAACCAGCGGCGGTTTTTAGTGGTCTGCCATACATAGTGACCGTCCAAAGGGATGTACTCCTTGTACGATCCTCCAAGGTAGCCGATTCCCAACGTGAAATCCACATTGAACCGATGTCCCACAGGTAACGAGTAGCCGTAAGCCACGCCTCCCCCGTAACTCCATTTATCCCCCAAGTAACCTTTCCCACCCAATTCGAAATCATAGGTGACGATCTGCCCGTACAATCCGACATGATGCCCGGAAAACGGTTTTTCCACCGCTCTCCGACCGAACCAGCGGCGCAACTCCACATCTCCCCCATAGATACGCCAATAATTATGCTTCCGATCACTTTTCCACCAGGCATACATCCAATTCCCGGCCACAGACCAGTTCTTCCCCAAACAGAACTCAACCCCGATGTCAGGTATCAAAACAGCGTCATAAAGCAAGTTTGTTTTCACCGCCATGCAAAACGGCCGTTTCTTTACCGGAGCTATGACGGTAACGGTATCACGGATGCACAACGTATCACGTGTATGTATATATACCGTATCTCTGACGGGATTTATCGGATCACTATCATAGCATATTTTCACCATCGACGAACGAAGTTTCGGAAAATGGAATTTATACAAATATGAGTATGGCCTCCCCCCTTTCAGTCTTTTCAGTTCTCCCCCCAAATAAGGGCTGTCCTGGTTTTCCAAACGGACGATCTTCTCCAACAAACGAAGGACATCCTCCCTCTCCGGAACATTCACATCCGCTCTCACCATCGTTATAAGTCCGTTCCAGTCGCTTCCCGAAAAATGAAAATCCTTCTCCAATACCGGAATCTTTATATAAGGTGATATATACCGCCACAAAACCTCTGCTCGTTTTTCAGACAGCCTTCCATTCAACAGCCCCCCTCCTTCCGGGGAAGCTCCTCCTATTATTTGAATTTTCCTGATAAGACGGACGGAGTCGTTCAATGCGGAACAGATTTTAGCAAACCGCTCCATCTCGTTCCCATTGTCAAGTAAACATGTATCTATATTTACCTTTCCTTGATGAAAATAGATCCTTACCGAATCACGCTTCTCCTGAGCGGATATTTCTCCGCTTATACTCAACACGAGCACGAACAATACACATTTAATATAAAAAAACATCTTTTCGTCATTTAATCATTTGTTAATATGACAATCCAAACCCAGGCTTTTACACCCCCTGAATTTCAACCGCTAAAGATATGCACTTATAAACCAACCTCCAAAGCAAAAAACAAGTATTTTAAACTTATAAATACTTAAAAAGACAACCACACAACAGCTACAACACTTACCACAGCAGCCAATCACGCTTACACAACAATTAAAAACACTTAACATCATAAAGAAAAGTACTTAAACATACAAAAAAAAAAAAAACAGTTATTTTTGCAGGAAACATTATACTTAATAACACTTAAAACAATAAAACACATGAAAATCAGCACAAAAGCCGCCTCTTTTCTAAGTTCAATAAAAACTCAAACTTACGACAAAAAAGAAAGAGAAATGATAATAACGTATCAACAAAAACGAGTCTTTCATCTATCCCTGCTCATGCTGGTCTTATGCGCACCCATATACATATATTCAGTTCCATTTCCCAATGAACAGTTTTATTATATTAACAGCGTATTATTCCTGTTTATCATTATGTGCACTCTCGCTTATTTTAAAAAGAGAGTAAATCTGACCACGACCTTTTCCATTATACTGATAGCCATACATATCGAGATTTTTATCGAAATAATTTATTGCTCAATATGTAGCGGATATGAATATAGTTATCAAAGAGCATTGATAATGAGTAACATTACTATCTCTCTCTTATTTACCATGCTTTCCATCTGTGCCTATATGAGTAATATCTCCATCCTATTGTCCTCCCTTACCATAGCTTCCTATACAATCTGCACACTTATCACCGACGAACCGTTCCTATACAGTTATCTGCCTTTGATCATCATCATATACACCATGATCCCCTTATTAGGAAGATCCTTACACAGTAATATCAGCAGCTTGCTAAAAAGTAGCAACTTGCTAAAAGAGGAAGAGGAAATGCTTTTGAAACGTCTCCAAATGAAAAAGGAAGAACTATTCGCGTTCGCCGAGTTGTTAAGCGAGAATAACCCGGAAGAAAAGACAAGCTCCCTGTTAAACATAATAGGGGAACAATCCAAAGAAAATCTTTTTACAGCCCTTGCCGCATACCAGAAAAAGGAAAAAAGTAAACTTGATACAATCAGGAGAATATATCCCAATTTATCCCCGTCCGAATTAAACATCTGCCGTTTAATACTGCAAGACAAGACCGTCAGCCAAATATGCGAATTATTACATCGGAGTAGCGGAAACATAACCAGCCAACGAGCGAACATACGTGCCAAACTCGGACTGAAAAAAAGCGACAATTTAAAAGAAGCATTACAAGAACGCATGAGGCTGTATGAAGAAGAAGAACACCGGCAAGAAGAGTTTTCAGCCATGCGTTAGGGATTGCAGAGTAAAGCCCACAGCCTTTAGGCGAGGACTTGAAACGTAAAGCCCGACCGTCCCACAGGAACGCCCAAAAGAAAAAGAATCCCCCGAACATTCATCCGGGGGACATCCAAGCCGTCACATCAATTATAATACAGATTCAGATCATCCGTGCCAATCTCCTTTCCGTCCCGGAAAACAAGGCGTAAATCAATCCTCTCTCTGTTTTCATTGCCACAAAGATAGACATACCGGCCAACATACGCATCATACTTATCAATCAGTTCTAACGGTATGACCGGCATGGGAAAAGGATACACCTATATTGCATATAGCGGAAAATTTGTAAGATTACCCTGTACTTTATAAGGCAACATAGAAAATCTCTCCGCATGCAATTCCGGTCTTTTTCCCAGTAATGCTGTCAACGAATTGGCCCGGACATTCCCTTCGGCCTTCACTTCTATCGGCACCATTTGGGCATTACGTTGAATAACAAAATCCAACTCAAGACGCGAATTGTCTGTGTTATGGTAATAAATCGGTGACACGCCCTTACTTTTCATCTGCTGCAATACATACTGTTCAGTCATTCCTCCCTTGTATTCCTTAAATATGTCGTTTTTAATCAAGACTTGGGCCGGATCTGTCTTGACCATAGCACCCATAAGCCCCAAATCAACCATATAGAGTTTGAAAGCCGACAGGTCTTCATAAATATCAAGCGGAAGCTCCGGTTTGGTACATCGAGGCACTTTATACAACAACCCGGCATTTACAAGCCATTGAATGGCCATCTCAAAATCATTGGCTCTGGCACCTTTTCGCAAAGCTCCGTAAATGAATTTCTTGTTTTCTTTAAATAATTGGGAAGGAATGCTGTTCCATACCATTCGGACACGCGGAACCTGTTCTTTGGGCGCATGTTTTGAGAAGTCAAGATCATAGCCTTGCAAAATCTCCGACTGTATTCTTCTGACTTCCAGCAAGGAATCCGTTTCTACATATTTGAGTACAACTTCCGGCATACCACCTACATAATAATATTGCCGAAGGAGATCCGTATATTTGTCATGCAGGAGGCTTATCGTTTCAAAATCCCCACTCATAAGCAATTTACAAGCTTCTTCTTCTCCCTTGGCGACAAGAAACTCTTCAAAGTTCATAGGAAATATATTGATGACATTTACCTTCCCTACGGGATAAGACACATCCTGATGAAGGGATATCCCCAAAAGTGAACCTGCCACAGCTATATGATACTCCGGAACCTCCTCTTTAAAATACTTCAAAGATTCCAGTGCTTCCGGGATATCTTGTATCTCATCAAGGATAATAAGCGTATCACCCGGAGTAATGTCAACGGAAGTCATCGCACGCAGCCCCCGTAAAATTCTGTCAACATTGAAATCCTGAGAAAAAAGCTGGCGTGCAAGGTTATTCTTACGGCATACCACATAAGCCTCTTTTTTGTATTCAAGTTTGGCAAACTCATGGAGCAGCCATGTTTTCCCAACTTGTCGGGCACCATTTAAAATCAGAGGTTTTCTATCCTCACGGTTTTTCCATTCTATAAGTTGTTGCAAAACAAATCTTTTCATCTACAAACAGCATTTTTATACATGTAAAAACAGCGTATAATACATTTATCCGCACTTATTTAAAGCACAAATATACTAAAATAAACAGATAATAGAAGCAATCTTATACATTTTTCCGCACTTTAATCAACTCCAATGGAAAGCAGTAGCCAATTTAGGATTGCCTTCTCCACGCTCGATGGCCACCAGCGTATTGATGCCCACGCCCGCCAGTTCGGAGAAGTTCCAGCTGATTGACCTTCAAACTCTTCCTGCACTCTTTAATCATCTTTCCTAGCTCTTTCATATTCACAACACATTGTGATTTTAGTCAGTTTTCATCCTAGTTCAAAGAAAAAAACAGCCGATAAAGCAACTATAATCATTGTATTCATATAGATTAACATCATATATTCAAGTTAATCTATATATTTACATGGATTATTTGTATATTTGCAAAAAAGGAACAACCATGTGGAATGAAATGAGCAATCCAGCTGTGCTGATGAGAATCGGCCAGCGCATCAAAGAGACACGTATCAGGCAGCATATCACGCAGGAAGAACTGGCAACGGCTTCCGGTGTAAGCCCCTTGACCGTTGCGAACATCGAGAAGGGCAAATCGGTATCGCTGCTGTTGTTCATCAGCGTACTCCGCTCGCTCGGCCTGCTGGAGAACCTGGAGCAACTGGTACCGGAAATCCGGGTCAGCCCGATAGAGCTCAAAAAACTGCAAGGAAAGAAACGCTACCGTGTACGCCATTTAAAACAAGATAACCATGAATGATTTGATAGTAGATGTAAAGCTATGGGGAGAAAGCGTAGGCTCTCTCTATTGGGAAAAGGAAAGCAATGCCGCCTTGTTCGACTATGAACGGAAGTTCATCCGCTCCGGTCTTGACATTTCTCCCATCATCATGCCCATCAGCCAGTACAGGAACACCCCCTACCGGTTCCTTGAAAACCGTACCGACTGTTTCAAGGGGTTGCCCGGCCTGTTTGCCGATTCACTGCCGGACACTTTCGGAAACCAGATCATCAATGAATGGTTTGCCAGCAAGGGATTGTCCGGAGAAGAGATTACCCCTTTAGACAGGCTTTGCTATGTAGGCAAACGTGGCATGGGCGCACTGGAGTTTGAGCCGTCCTCGCCAATCAACGGCATGAACGAATCATCAGTGCTCCATATCGAGGAACTGACTGAGCTTGCCAAATCCGTATTCACGGACAGAATGGCTTTTCAGGTCCAACTGCGCCAGGAAGGAAGAAACATTCTGGATATACTGAAAGTGGGAACATCTGCCGGAGGTGCCAAGCCCAAGGCCATCATCGCCTACAACGATATTACCGGAGAGGTACGCTCCGGACAGGTAAAAGCTCCTGAAGGATTCGGGTATTGGCTGTTGAAATTTGATGGCGGCAAATACAGCGAACACACGCAGATAACGGACAATCCACAAGGAATAGGAAATATCGAATATGCCTATCACCGGATGGCAAAAGCCTGCGGTATCGATATGATGGAATGCCGGTTACTTCAGGAAAAAGAGTCATATCACTTTATGACACGACGTTTTGACCGTATGGAAGACGGAGAGAAGATCCATGTACAGACATTGGCCGGGCTTGCCCACTATGACCGTGACCAACGCCATTCATACGAAGAGATATTCCGTATCATGCGGCAGATGAACCTCCCTTATCCAGAGCAGGAGGAACTATACCGAAGAATGGTGTTCAACGTCATGAGCCGGAACCATGACGACCATAGCAAGAACTTATCTTTCCTGATGGATAGACAAGGGAAGTGGAAACTGGCCCCAGCATACGACCTCTGCTACTCATACACACCGGGCGGCAAATGGACGAACCGCCACCAGCTGTCACTCAACGGCAAACAAGACAATTTCACGATGGAAGATCTGCAAAAGGTAGGTGAGAACATGGGTATCCGGAAACACAAACAGATTATCGAAGAGATACAGGAAACCGTATCGCATTGGCATGAGACTGCCAAGGATTGCGGGGTCAAGCCGGAACACGCCGATTTTATCGGAGAAAACCTGCTCTTGTTCGGCAAGCAACTGCATACGATCCATATGCCGGACATTGCCAACGAACAAGAGCAGGCTTTCATGAAGGCTATGCGAAATGATGACTTCAATACCATTCTGAAACTGAAGATGAGAGGATATCAGCCATCGGAGAACACACTGAAAAGCCTCCAGCCGGATGTATCCGCCACCACCTTCATCGCTGCCGCCAAAATCTTCCAAATGGAAGGGATGCTAAAAAGCCTTCAGGACATAAAACCCGCGCAAAGCCCGATTACAGGCGGCAATAAACGTAGCATGGAATTGGGGGATTAGCACACAAACTACATCGCGCACAATTCAATATAACAGTAAATATATTAATTGTTATATATCATATTTTGATTTAACAATTAATATATTTACCTTTGTAAAATGACAACGAATCACATCACCCAAGCCATGGCCAATCCGGAAATCATAGTGGAACTGGGCAGACGATTTAAGGAATACAGGCTAACCTATAGGCTCACCCAAAAAGAGGCTGCCGAGAAAGCCGGTGTCAGCCTTATCACCTTACGCCAGTTTGAGAACGGGAAGGCCTATAACATCAATATGGGCAACTTTCTTGCCCTGTTACGAGTAGTGGACTGTCTGGAACAGATGGATGATCTGATGCCGGAAATACCTGTTTCAGCCTATACAATGGAACGAATAATGAATAAAAAGCCGAAAAGGATAAGACATGGAAAATAATGTTGTGAGTGTTATGTTATGGGGAGAAGAAGTCGGAAAGCTCTATTGGGACGAAAGAAACAAAAGAGCCGTCTTCAACTATCATCCGGATTTCATCAAGAAAGGAGTGGAAATCGCCCCACTGACCGCTTCTGTCAAAGGACCGGCGGCAAAGGGTATGCCCATACTCGGAAACAAAGAAAAGACTTATCAAGGTCTCCCACCGTTTTTGGCAGATTCATTGCCTGATCGGTGGGGTAACATGGTCTTCGACCAATGGGCGGCACAAAACCATATCCCCAAGCGCAAACTCACACCGGTAGATAAACTGTCTTTCATCGGGAAACGGGGAATGGGAGCCTTTGAGTTCATCCCGGCCACTCCTGGATTGGAATCCTCTTCCACTCTCCAGATAGAGAGTTTATACCAACTGGCACGCCGTATCTTTGAGGAACGGGAGGAAATATCCGTGCAAGATGACGAAGCACTGCAACTGCAAAGTATCTATGAGATAGGTACATCAGCCGGAGGGCAGCACCCGAAAGCCATCATCGCCATCAATGAAACGACACATGATATACGTTCCGGCCAAGTCCCTTTACCGGAGGGCTATACCTACTACATATTGAAGTTTGCAGAAGGGGACGATTTTCCGTTCACGCAAATGGAAATGGTATATTATGAGATGGCAAAGGAAGCCGGGATTACGATGATGCCTTCCCGACTCATTCAAATTGAGGGAAAACATCACTTCCTGACGGAGCGTTACGATAGGATAAACGGAGAGAAGATACATACACAGACACTTGCTGCCATGAATCCGGATGCAACGAGCTATGAGGATTTGTTTGAAGTCTGCCGAAAACTGAACATCCCGGCAAGCGAACAGTCCGAACTCTACCGTAGGACGGTATTCAATATCATGGGCGGCAATGTGGATGACCACATCAAGAATTTCTCTTTCCTGATGGAAAGAAACGGCACATGGCACATCACCCCAGCCTACGACATGACATTCACCACCAATTTGGACGGTGCGGCATACGAAAACGCACACTCCATGAGCATTGCAGGAAAAGATAACGACATCACGGAAGATGACCTGATGCAATTTGCCAAACAGAACGGAATAAAGAATGCGAAAAGGATAATCGAAGAAGTCAGCCTTGCCATCAGCCATTTTTACGATTATGCCACCAATCATCAAATCGATGACTATTGGAAAGACCGCATCGAAGAGCATCTTTCCGGTTTGGTATCTCCGATCATAGGGAAAACCATGAAACACTACCTGCCCACCATTGTCGAACCCTACGAGACAGAGGATGGCTTTTTGGTATCAGAAATCAACATCATCGAAAACACCCGGCATGATTTCCGTATCGAGGCCTTCATAAACGGAAAGCGACAGAAATACATTGCCGGGCGTAAAAGCGATTTGGCTGCTGAAGTCATTGCCAAAGGCAGAAACAAGATGCCCGTTGAGAACAAGAAAGAACTTGTGGAACGGTTGTTACTGCCTTTAGCTAGAAGATAAAAACAGACGAATAGCGACACTATTACATTAATAAAAAGTCTGTTCTTGTTCGGCAAGCAACTGCATACGATCCAAATCCGGACATTGCCAACGAACAAGAGGAGGCTTTCATGAAGGCTATGCGAAATGATGACTTTTCAATACCATTCTGGAACTGAAGATGAGAGGATATCAGCCATCGGAGAACACACTGAAAAGCCTCCAGCCGGATATATCCTCCACCACCTTCATCGCTGCTGTCAAAATCTTCCAAATGGAAGGGGTACTAAAAAGCCTTCAGGACATAAAGTCTGCGCAAAGCCCGATTACAAGCGGTAATAAACGTAACATGGAGCAAACAAATTTACTATTCAATTTTCAGTTTTTTTCTATTTCTATACTACTGTACGCCATAAAATAACGAAGAAACTTATTCCTATATCAATTCATAATCAATAACATACAATTCACCAAGAATATTAGGGAATGCTACAGTATCATATATCACCTGCCCTACTCCATTAAAATTACCCGGAGATATTACAGATGCTACAACACCATGATAAGCTGTGGGAGAAAAAGAAAGATCTGCTAATCCATTTATCCCAATAACATTTTTCTGTACACCAGCATTATTAACATTACAAAAAATTGCATAATGAATAGTTTGATGTAAATTTACAGCAGCATTAGGAAGATGCACAAAATATAATATATCTCCATTATTACATTTAGCTAAATCATGATAGGTATTTATTTTTTGTATCATACTTTCTAAAGAAGCTCCAAAAGGATTAACTGAAATTCTTTTTCCTGTTGCCTGTTCTATAATTCCTCTAACTAAATTAGCACACCCTCCACCATTTGTAGGTAAATTAACATTCAAATTCTGAGTATTAGTAATAAATTGTGTAATCAATTGTCTATCATTTATACTTATAGCCATATATTATAACTCATGTTCTCCTACTCTCTCAAAGGCTTTTCGGAACCTGCCTATAAAAACTGTCTCTGTAAGCTTACCCCACAAATCTACCCTATAATCCCCAAACCGCTATCATCCCTTTTCTGAATGCCATGGAATTTTTTCCGAATACATAAGTTAGAAGATGAAAAAAGATTGTATTCAAAGTTTTTGGTTCTTTTTTGAAAAAAGAACCGCTGGCCAAAAATCCAACGGTTACTTTACTTTCGGAAAAATATGCAATGAAGTTTATAGGCCGAATGAGGAACGCAGCTTCTTCATGGCATTCTCCACATCAAAGAAAGACACATCCATAAGATCTTCTCCCCATGCTTCCGGAAAGTCAAGAATGGAACGTCCGTTATTAAGAACCGCATCACGGATGGCTTTCATCACATTCTGCCGAGTCGGTTCCAGCTTGAAGAAAAGGCAATGCCTGACTGCCATTGTAAGGGTATCATCATCTATAAAGAAACGGATGGTGACGGTCATGTGTACCTGCGTCCGTTTCTCCAGTTTCTTCTTTTTAGTTTCCAGTTTGGCCAACCGGGAAACATAGAATGAAGGGATATGTTTCCCGGATTCAACGCAAGTCTTCATCGCTTCATGTATTTCAGCGATGCCGTCACGTATATCCGTCAAGTCGGTGCAGTTGGATGCAACCGTATAAGCCGATAACTTTTTCATCTCAAAAGCCGTTTTTATATGGCAAAAGCCCTGTTTGTGAAACTTATAATATATGAATCTCCTTATCACCTACCTTCTCGTCCGATACGACCAATACCTCGTACTTCATCCTCTTGTAATTATAGACTACGGCAAGCGTATTAAAGCCACCGTTATCATACCGCCTGTCATAAACGGTATGTACATACTCATACATCGCATTCCCCATCATGAACTTTACGGAAACATCCGTAAAGTAAAATGCCACCGCATAAGCCAGCGTTTTCTTTTTATCAACCTTTTTTGTTTTCATAACCATTTGTCCTTTATTGTTTTCTGATAAAATATTCAATGGCCGAATGAACCAATATATAATGTGTGGGTGTCTGCCTGCACTGTTCCGCATAAGGATTATAGAACTGGAGAGCCAGCGCATGGTATAATTCCGGCAATTCCCGCTTGATTCTCGCCGTAAGCAGCCGATAGGAGCATTTTCTACCGTACTTCATCAGCTCACGCCATTTGTCCTGTGTTATTTCCGTGCAATTCGTCTCGTAAACCATAACTTCCGTTTTTAAGTTCAATATTCCGGTTGGAAAGCGGAAAGGGGTTGTTCCCTCTCCGTTTATTCTCTAATCAATTCAGGCAAGCTTTTACCGTTATACCGGTTTTCAGTCCTTTATCCAGCTGCACGGTCAACCCACGAACATTCACCTCTTGAATTTGAGAAAGAAGCACATAACCCCATTCCCATTCTTGAATATGGCAATAACCGAAAAAAAGCCAGTCACCGTCTTCCTGCTGTTCGGCTTCCGTTACCAACCATACCACCGAAGAAAAAGGAAGGAAAAACCTTGCGATGACTTCCGCATTAAGCCCCTGCCCCTCTTTTGAGTACAAAGGGTTGGCTTCAAACACATTCTTTAGTTGTTCCGTCACTGTAATCATATGTCACATTTTTAAAGGGTTAAACTTCTAATTTTATGCTTCAGCTAGATTTAAAGACCTTTTTTTAAAACCCCTTTCCGGGATGGCCTTTTCTTTCTGCCGACTTTTTTTTTGAGCTTTCATGCCCCATCTGAGTTTATGAGCCTTTTTTTTACGGCACACTACAAGAAGGAAGGAGGGATTGAGAAAAGTTTTGGACGACAAAAAATGTTGGGGACAGCGAAGCCGTCCGGCGTTATTTTTTTCGGCACAAAGGGCGAAGACCGGAACTCTTTCGTATCCATCCACCGAAATAAATTTGCCGTTCAAAAACAAAGGCTCTCAGACGGGGCTATGAAAAAACGTACATTAGGGGAGGCAGAAAACAAGGAAAAGGGCAGTACGGAAATAAAAGAAGAATAAAATCCAACATTATTCACATTGATATATAATAGCCAAGTATTTCGCCATATCAATATAAATCCAACTATAATCAAAATCAAACAGTTATCTAATTTATTGGTTATTAAACATATAATACGCCAAAACATTTATTTTGGAGAATATAATATTAATTAAACAAAAAAATGGCATCATTAAAAATAAAGTATCGACATTCCTCTATAGAAGGAAAAGCGGGAACATTGTTCTATCAAGTAATTCATAATCGTGTAGCAAGGCAGATAAATTCAGGATACAAGATTTATCCTGACGAGTGGGATATTTTCAATTCCCAAATAATCATACCAGCAAAGACAGGAGAAAACCGGCATCGGTATTTGGTTTCTTTAAAAAAATGTATTGAGGAAGACACCTCACGTCTAAAAGATATTATGATAAGATTTGAGAATCTTGGATACAAATATACGGCAGACGAAATCATTGAATATTATTCCGCTCCTCCTGTGAACGAGTACTTTGTGTCATTTTGTGAGAATCTCATTGAAGAATTGAGACAAATAGGTAAAATACGCACCACAGAAACTTATACCACTACGCTCAATAGCTTCAAGCGATTCATGAATTTCAGAAAGAAAGGCAGAGACATCCCTTTCGACAATATAGACTCCAACCTGATGATGGAATATGAACAATATCTAAAATCTAATGACATTTGTCCGAACAGTACTTCCTATTACATGAGAAACCTCAGAGCCATGTATAATCGTGCCGTAGAAAAAGAATTGGTTATACAGCGATATCCGTTTAAACATGTATATACGGGCATAGATAAAACTGTAAAACGGGCAGTTCCGGCCAAAATTATCCGACAGATACGCGATATGGATTTAAGTCACGACTCCTCTTTGGAATATGCAAGAGACCTATTTATGTTCAGTTTTTATACCCGAGGGATGTCATTTATAGACATGGCTTATCTAAAGAAAAGTAATTTGCAAAACGGTTTTTTATCATATCGCAGAAAAAAGACCAACCAACAGCTAGTAATCAAATGGGAAAAGCCCATGCAAGAAATCATAGATAAATACGATACCATAGGTTCTTCTTATCTATTGCCGATCATTCTCGACGCAAAAACGGATGAACGAAAACAATACAAGAATGCAGCCCAGCTGGTGAATTCAAAACTAAAGAAATTGGGAAAACAAATCGGCCTTCCTATTCCGCTGACGAGTTATGTGGCACGTCACGCCTGGGCTTCTATCGCCAGAAGCAAAAACATTCCGTTGGCTACCATCAGCGAAGCTATGGGACATGATTCAGAAAGCACTACACGGATTTATCTTGCATCGTTAGACACCTCCGTAGTGGATAAAGCGAACAGTATTATTTTAAATACACTTTAATTCACATTATAAAACAGTTTACGCCATAGGTTTCAGCATACGTGCCCAATCGGCCCGCTGTTATTCTATGGCAATTATTATTTTTATTTATCTGACAAAAAATAAGTTGGAATTATGTTATACAAATTGAAGTTTTCTTTCTGAGAGAAAGATTTGTAAATGCAAAAGTACAAAAGATAACACAAAAAACACTAAAAATCAGAAGAAAAATATTAGTCATACCATAAAAAATAAGAGGTATGATTAGAAAAAACTGATTATTTGTTGAGCAAATTGATTATACCAATCTTATAAATATTTGATATACATCAAAATACCAATCACCCCATTTCTCTCAGAAAGAGAAACACCGAAAATAGGAGAAATTTCCTATACGAATGCCATAGGAATATAATGAACAAGTACCTAAAATCCGCAACTATCATCCAATACACGATTAAGGGTAGATTTATGAGTC
>OMGQ01000419.1_pt1 | contig 44571 bp, 49 predicted proteins | sample 1646071 | NCBI WGS metagenome assembly OMGQ01 (sample SAMN05578585, study PRJEB25193) | human gut metagenome | biome: Human Microbiome; feature: human-associated habitat; material: feces | host: Homo sapiens | place: USA:Birmingham
AAAATCCGTGCTGGCGATATCTCTATACAGCGGATTGGAAATCCTTCTAAAAATCAGAAGAGATGCAAGGAACGCAATTCCGCAGAAAAACAGGCAGAAAATACAGATTGCTCTGGAGAGTTTCTGGATCGCAACGGCTTCTACATCAGCGGCAATTTCAAGCCCCAATGCTCCTACGACCTTGCCGGTTTCATTGTGTAATGGGTAGTATGCTATGAAAATATTGCCCCAGTCTATATCTAATATTTTGTCTGGTAAGACAACTTCGCCTGAAAGTGCGCGTGAAAGCTCTTTTTGAATCTCCGGTTCGATCAAATCTCCCGGATATCGAAAATCGGACGCATCTACAGGAAGTCCATCCACTACATAGACCAGTTCTCCGTCAGTGTTTTGCTTTGCTGTATAGATGCAGCGTAAATCGCCAAGTTCCCGGACTTCTTCTAAAACATTTTTTTAAGTCTGATAACTCTCTTTTTTCATATCTTCTTTGGTAGTGATTTCCAGAAAGCCCTCAGGAGTCAGCTGGTGCTCGATAAAGTTATGGATATTATCTACGCGGTGTGTCAGTATTACAAGGCTTGCCTGATAATAAATGTGCGTGCTGACGTAGTAAATGGCGACTCCAAACAAGAAAAGGATCACAGCCAACAGTGCAGTGACCTGACGGTCTACTCTTGAAAATTTTTTATGTTTCATTGGTATCTCCCGAATGCTGAGTTCATAAATTCCAATATTAGTATACTGGAAAATACTGGAATTTAAAAGTGAAAAATCGGGAATACGAGAATTACTCGTAGCGTTCGTCGATAACGCGTTTGGATTTCTTTTCGCTGCGAGGAAGCAGCCCGAGCTCTACAACTTTGACGAGCGGAGTGAATCCAATCCGGCTTTTAACCGTAGTGGCGATTCGTTTGGACAGATCCAGGAAGTCTACGCTTCCGTTCGTCTCAACATAAATACGCATTGTATCTTTTCCGTCCAGATGAGAAATACGAATCTGGTATTCGCTGGATACTTCCGGGAATTCTTTCAGCACTTCTTCAATCTGGCTTGGGAATACATTGACTCCTTTGATTTTCATCATGTCATCAGTTCTGCCCATAATTGTATCCAGACGAGGAAATGGACTTTTACATGCACATTCTCCGGGGAGAATCCGGGATAAATCATGGGTGCGGTAACGAATCAGAGGAGCCCCTTCTTTAACAAGTGTTGTAATGACAACTTCACCGAGTTCTCCGTCAGGGACAGGTTTTAATGTGACCGGATCAATGATTTCGATGTAAATATAATCGTCCCAGTAATGCATACCGTTATCTTCTTTACAGCTGATTCCTATGCCGGGTCCGTAGATTTCTGTCAATCCATAAATATCATACAGTTCAATGCCCAGTTCTTCGGAAATCCGTTTTCGCATTTTTTCGCCCCAACGTTCCGAACCGATGACGCCCTTTTTTAAATGGATCTGATCGGCGATATTTCGGCGTTCAATTTCTTCTGCCAGAAGAAGGGCATAGGAAGATGTGGAACAAAGGACGGTAGATTTCATATCCAGCATCATCTGCAATTGTTTGTCAGTATTTCCCGGTCCCATAGGAATGACCATTGCTCCGAGCTTCTCAGCGCCGTTTTGGAAACCGATTCCGGCAGTCCACAGACCGTAGCCGGGAGTAATCTGGATACGGTCCAGATTGGTAATTCCTGCCATTTCATAACAACGTTTGAACATGATAGCCCAGTCATCTACGTCCTTTGCAGTGTATGGAATGATGACCGGAAGTCCGGTTGTACCGGAAGAAGAGTGGATTCGTACGATTTTCTCTTCCGGTGCGGTCATTAGTCCGAGCGGATAGGCTTCCCGCAGATCATTTTTTTCGGAAAACGGGAGATTCTCAAAATCCTCCGGGGAAGTGACTCCGGAGATACCGGCTTCTTCCAGTTTTTTGCCATAGAAACTCTCCGCATTTATAAGAGCCTGGATTTGTTTATTGACGAGTTCCAATTGTGTGTTTGTAATCTGCATAGCTGAACGCCCCTTTCTTATAGAGTGATAGTTATGTTATTTCCCTGATATATTCGTATTGTTAGAGCCTGAAAAAGTTGACGGCATGGTTTCGTGAAAATAATTCAACGCCTGGAAATTTAATTCATGAAATCTTTCCGGCAACCGTTCTTTGATTGCGTCTTTGATTTCGGATTCTGTTAATCCCAGAGCGCCGCTTTCGATCGCTGCGCCTAAGAGCAGAATGTTCAATATTTTTGAGGAACCGAGAGTGAGACAGGCCTCTTCGGTGTCGATGACAAGAAGATGAGCAACTGTCTGCTTTAAATAGGCAAGCATTGCCTCAGGATCATAACTGCCGTTAGAAAGGACAGCGGTGACCGGGATAATGGCATGACTGCTGACAATGACCTGACCGTCTTTTTTTAGGTAGGGAAGCATCCGTACGGTTTCTCCTGGTTCGAAACCAATGAGGATATCTGCAGTTCCTGTCGCAATCATAGGAGAATGCAGGTTGTCACCGATGCGGATGTGGCTGAAAACACTGCCGCCACGCTGTGCCATTCCAATGGTTTCCGCGCTCATGACAGAGAGCCCTTTTTTCATAGCTGCTGCCGCAATCAGTTTGGAGGCAAGAACAGTGCCTTGCCCACCGACACCACATAAAAGAATGTTTTTATTCATGACAAGCACCTCCTGATTGAATCGCATTTGCAGGGCAAACCTGGGCGCACAATGTACATCCGGTACAGAGTGCGGTATCGATCGTAACATTTCCTTCTCGAATGATGAGAGCCGGGCAGCCGAGCTCACGAATACATTTCTTACAGTTGATACAAGAATCCTGCGAAACTGTCATACAGGCGTCCGGTTTTGTGACGGCGATACAAGGGGACTTGAAAATAATTGCTTTGACTCCGGGAAGGGCTGCGGTGCGTTGTACACATTCGATAGAAGCAGCGAGATCCAGTGGATCAATTGTTTCTACTGTAGTCAAACCGATTCCGCGCAGAACCGTTTCGATGTTTATTTTTTGCACAATATCGCCCATCATTGTACGCCCTGTTCCTGGATGTGGCTGGTGTCCGGTCATTGCAGTCGTGGAATTATCCAGAATGATCAAGGTCATATCGGCTTGATTATAAACAGCATTGACGACACCGGTGATGGCAGAGGCAAAGAATGTGGAATCTCCGACAAAAGCAAAACAAGAGGTATCCGGCTCAATGTGACCGACTCCTTGAGCAATGCCTAGACCGGCACCCATACAAAGACAGGTGTCTACCATATCCAGCGGCATTGCGTTTCCGAGTGTGTAACATCCGATATCACCACAGAAAATGGTCTTTTTCCCTTTCATCGCCTGCTTGACTGCGTAGAAAGAAGCACGATGCGGGCAGCCGGCACACAGTACCGGTGGTCGAACCGGAAGTGGCGGCTGAGGGATGGCAGTGTCTGCCGGACAGCCGGAACCGGTAACGGTATCGATAACGGGATCAGCAGTGACATCAGCGGTTACAGTTTCCGGATACAAAAATGCGCGAATCTGTTGCTGGACACTGTCACGTGTGTTTTCTCCGGCCTGTTGTACATGGTGGCTTAGTTTTCCGTAAATCTGAACCGGCAAATGATGCTTGCCGCATAGATAGGTAAGTTCCCGTTCCAGAACAGGATCCAGTTCTTCCAGACAAAGGACTTCTTCCAATCCGTTTAAAAAATCCAAAGCCAGTTTTTCCGGGAAAGGATGGGGAGTGGCGACTTTAAGAAGGCGCACCATCCCTAATTGTTCCAGAGATTCCAAGGCATAAGTAAAACTGATTCCGGAAGAAATTACCCCTTTTTTAGAGTTGGCATATTCTTCGGAAGCAGGATATATTTGATTTTTAGAATATGTAGAAAAATCCTCTGACAGACGAACATTACGCGCCTCGATTCGAAGGTGATTTTCGTAAGAAAGGCGGGGAAAAATGACCCAGCGTTTCGAATCTTTGACGAAACCTTCGATGGTGTGCTGTGCATATTCGGAAGGATCTTTGACAGTGATGGAAGCGTATCCATGACAAACCCTGGTCGTCGGTCGCAGAAATACAGGAGTTCCGTATTTTTCAGAATAGTCAAAAGCATCCTGAATCATTTCATACGCTTCCTGCGCAGAGGACGGGTCAAAACAAGGCAGCTTGGAAAATGCTGCAAAATGTCTCGTGTCCTGCTCTGTTTGAGAAGAAATCGGACCCGGATCATCTGCAACAAGAACGACCATTCCGCCTTTGATCCCTACATATTCCAGACTCATCAGTGGGTCGGAAGCCACATTGAGGCCGACCTGTTTCATCGTTACCATACTGCGGGCTCCGGTATATGCGGCTCCGGCAGCGACTTCTAAGGCGGCTTTTTCATTGACCGACCATTCTACATAAATATCCTTTGTCCGGCGTCTGGCAACCGTTTCCAATACTTCTGAGGACGGAGTACCGGGATAACCCGAGACCAGATTGACTCCGGCAGCAATAGCACCCAGGGCGATTGCTTCATTTCCCATTAAAAATTCTGTGTGCATAAGACAACCTCTCTTTATTGATTTACTACGCTAAAGTATAACATGAGGAGCGGGAAATGTAAATTAAAAATATCCAATTCGAAAATCTTCGTGTTTTTTCTGTGGCTCGAATTGAAATACAAAAACAGATATGATAAAATTGAAATCACGATAAGAAGAAACAGTCAGGACGGAGGATGAAGATGGAAAGTTATAAAAAAGAGTTTATACAGTTTATGGTAGACAGTAAGGTATTGAAGTTTGGAGAATTTACACTGAAAAGTGGAAGAAAGTCTCCGTTTTTTATGAATGCGGGTGGTTATGTAACCGGTTCACAGTTAAAGAAACTGGGCGAATATTATGCAAAAGCAATCCATGATACATATGGAGACGATTTTGACGTATTATTTGGACCTGCATATAAGGGGATTCCGCTGGCAGTTGTAACGGCAATGGCATACAGCGAATTGTATGGCAAGGAAGTACGTTACTGTTCTGACCGGAAAGAGGAAAAAGACCATGGTGCAGATAAGGGCAGTTTTCTGGGCAGCAAGCTGCAGGATGGCGATCGTGTGATCATGATCGAGGATGTGACGACATCCGGCAAGTCTATGGAAGAGACAGTGCCAAAGGTAAAGGGTGCTGCAGATGTAACTATTGTAGGTCTTATGGTATCTCTGAATCGTATGGAAGTAGGAAAAGGCGGAGAGAAATGTGCTCTGGACGAAGTGAAGGATCTCTATGGATTTGATACGGCTGCGATTGTAACGATGGAAGAAGTTGTAGAATGTCTTTATAATAAAGAATACAATGGAGAAATTATCATTGACGATACATTAAAAGCAGCGATTGACGCATATTATGAGATGTATGGAGCAAAATAAAACGGCTGAAAATAATAAATTAGAATTGTAATAATAGTAATAATAGTAGGAGATGTTTTCATGGAAAAAGCATATAAGACAATGACTTCCTCCGGAGCTGCCAATATTGCGGCAGGAATTGTTGTGATTGTTGCAGGTGTGGCGGCTGGAGTGCTGACGATTATCAATGGAGCACGTCTTTTGAAAAACCGCAATGAAATTATTTTTTAATGAATGTTAGCTGGTGAGCGCCTGTTTTGCAGGTGCTTTCACATAATATAAGAGGGATTGGATTGAGTAAGAAGAGAGAAAAGAGATTTCGTGCGCTCGGAAAAGTATTGTTTGTATTGTATATAATATTTTTAATCTATTTTTTGTGCTTTTCAGAGTGGTATGGTCGTGTCGGTACAACAGAAGAATACCGATATAATCTGGAATTATTTAAGGAAATAAAACGATTTATTGAATATCGGGAAGAATTGGGGATGTTTGCGGTATTTACAAATCTGTTTGGAAATATATTGATTTTTGTACCCTATGGATTTTTTGTTGCAATGGCAAGCAGGCGCAGAGGATTTTGGAAGACTTTTATCTATAGCTTTGGGCTTTGTTTCGGGGTAGAGATTTTTCAGCTTGTGACAAGAGTCGGAAGTTTTGACGTAGATGATATTTTGCTGAATACGTTGGGCGGTGTTTTGGGCTATATTATTTTTAGTATCGGACATTTCATTTCTGCCAGACGGTAGGTTTGTTAAGATAGAAGGAGAGAAAAAGATGTTTGGGAGAAAAAAGGAGAGCAGGAAGCTGGCAACGCGGAAGTACGGACAGAGTTATTTGAAACATTCGACCATGGGAAAGCGTTCCTGCTGGCTGGCAGGCGTTTCGCTGGGGATCCTTGCGGCATCCATCATCATTGCATTTGTGATGCGTGGCAAGACGATTGGATTTGTCGGTGGTATGGGTGTTTTGGCAGTTGTTTTAGCGGGGCTTGGCGCTAAGTCGGCTATGAAAGGATTTCGGGAACGAGAACGGAATTATCTGACCTGTCGAATCGGGATGGCAGTGAATATATTGATTTTACTCGGGCTTATAGGAATATTCGTAGGAGGTCTTTTGAGATGACAAAAAAGGGAGATCAAGATTTGGTCTATGATTGGAAATGGCAGCAGGAGAAAAATGCGGCATGTGCAGAACGCCATGAGTTGACAATTGAACGAATGAGACAAATGGTAACGGAAAATACAGTAGACGAAATGTTTCGAGAATATTTTCAGGAATGTGCAATGTTTCTGTTGGAATTAGAAACGGTGCGCCGAAAAGTGGAGACTGGCGGATGGCAGGAGTTAAGTCTGGAGGAGATGAGGGAATACAATACCAGTTTATATCGGAATATTTTGCCGGATGTATATGAAAGGAGCTATGCGTCTCCGGTTTATGCAGTGCAGCAGTTTGGGGAAGAAACGGGACAGATTTTGAGTATGCTTTATGCGGAACTTCGCAGTGGGATTGCGTATGCATTTGAAAATCGTATGGATTATCTGACGATTTTAAATGAGTTGTTGATTGAAGTATATAATTGTTTTGAGGAACAGGTTCCGGAATGGAAATCGTTAAAAGAGATTTTATATTGGTATGCAAGTGATTACTGCGATGTCTTTCTGGCTGATCGGATTGAGGAACAGCTCTATCCGGAACGGTCGTTTGCAACAGATGTGATACTTCATGCAGATTTGAAGGATCTGCGGTATTTGTATACCTTTGGAGAATATATTACAGAAAATGAATGGAAAACAGCGCAGCATCTGGCATCGCTGCCGGAGGAAACCATTCAGAAAATGGCGGATGTTTATACAGAAGGTTATCGTGTCGGGTTTATCAACACAGGAAAAGACTTGTCTAAAAAATCGGTTGTCAATATCCGGTATTGTCTTGGATTTGAACGTGTGGTACGGCGGGCAATCGAGAATTTTGAAAAAATGGGACTTCGTCCGGTGATTTACCGGTCGGCGTCCAGTGTGATTACGAGAAAAGAACAGATACGGGTCGGTTATTACGGAGCGATTCCGAATAAACAGTATGAGTATGATCATCGGTCGGATCAGGCGTTGTTTCTTGATAAACGCTATATAGAGAGAAAGCTGGATGTCTTAAAAAATGTTTATGAGAAACATAAGGATCAGGCGGCACAGTTTGCCGGACCGGCAGTGATTGAGACTTTTGGAGAAGTTCCGTTTTCACCGGAAGTTCATGAAGAAACATTTGCTTATACAGAGGTGCAGCAGAGGCTTGTTTTGCAGTATGACAGTAAGTCCGGGCAGATTACGAACCAGTATATCAAGGGAGAAGAACGGAGTTTTACGATCATCGCATATCCGGTTCCGGAAATTGGAGAACAGTATGCGGAGATTTTTGATGAAGTCATTCGGATTAATACGCTGGATGCCGGTGTGTATGAGAAGGTACAGCAGACTTTGATCGATGCATTGGATCAGGGCGAATCTGTGCATATTCTTGGGAAAGGTAAGAATCGGACAGATTTAACGGTGAATTTGTGGAAATTAAATGATCCGGAAAAGGAAACGATTTTCGAAAACTGTGTAGCCGATGTCAATATTCCGGTGGGAGAGGTGTTTACGTCTCCGGTACTGGAAGGCACCCATGGAGTATTGCATGTAAGTAAAGTGTATTTGCATGAACTACAGTATGAAGATCTGGAAATTACATTTACAGATGGAATGATTACGGATTACCGGTGTTCCAATTTTGAAAATGAAGCAGATGGACGGAAGTATATTTATGATAATTTGCTGTATAAACATGAGAGCCTCCCTCTGGGGGAATTTGCCATCGGAACCAATACTACGGCTTATGTGACTGCAAAGAAATATCAGATAGAAGAGAAAATGCCGATTCTGATCGCAGAGAAGACCGGACCACATTTTGCAGTGGGAGATACTTGTTATAGTTGGAGTGAAGACATCCGGGTATACAATCCAAGCGGCAAAGAGATCGTTGCCAAGGACAATTCCTGTTCTGTTTTACGAAAAGAAGATCCGGAAAAAGCATATTTTCAGTGTCATACAGATATAACCATACCTTATGAAGAGTTAGAAGAAATAAGTGTATTAACAAAAACCGGAAAACAGATTATACTATTGAAAGACGGAAGGTTTGTGCTTCCGGGCACGGAGGTGCTTAATGAACCTCTGGATGACATGAAAAATTAGTTTTACGTCAGTGAAACTTTGGAACGAGAAAGGTGGACGCAGGATGCCAAAAGTAGGAATCGTAATGGGCAGTGACTCAGATTTAAAAGTTATGAGTAAGGCTGCAAAGACACTTGAAAAGTTTGGAATTGAGTATGAGATGACGATCATCTCCGCACACCGTGAGCCGGATGTATTTTTTGAATGGGCAAAGGGTGCAGAAGACAGAGGAATCAAAGTCATTATCGCAGGTGCCGGTATGGCAGCGCATTTACCGGGAATGTGTGCAGCATTGTTCCCGATGCCGGTTGTAGGAGTTCCGCTTTCCGGAAGCAAGCTGGACGGCATGGATGCGGTGTTCTCTATTATGCAGATGCCGCCGGGAGTTCCGGTTGCGACAGTTGCCATTGATGGAGGAATGAATGCGGCGTTAATCGCATTGAAGATTTTAGCTGTTTCAGATGCAGGGCTTCTGGCGAAGTTAAAGGATTACAGCCGGGAGATGAAAGAGGCGGTGCAGGCTAAGGCGGCTCGTCTGGATGAAGTTGGTTACGAAGAATACTAATATAGAAGGGCTTCAGAGAGGAGCCCTTTTCGCATTTCAATAAAAGGAGAGAAAAGAGATGGGTATGGATTATAAAACATCGGGAGTAGATATTGAGGCAGGATATCAGTCAGTAGAGTTGATGAAAGAGCATGTAAAGAAGACAATGCGTGAAGAGGTGCTTGGCGGATTGGGCGGATTTTCCGGAGCATTTTCTCTTGCAAAGATCAAAGAGATGGAAGAGCCGGTGCTGCTGTCCGGTACAGACGGCTGCGGAACAAAGGTAAAATTGGCGATGATCATGGACAAGCACGATACAATCGGAATCGATGCAGTTGCAATGTGTGTCAATGATATTGCATGTGCCGGCGGGGAGCCGTTGTTCTTTTTGGATTATATTGCATGCGGCAAAAATTATCCGGAAAAAATTGCTTCAATCGTGAGCGGTGTGGCAGAAGGATGTCTGCAGTCAGATGCAGCTTTGATCGGTGGTGAGACAGCGGAGCATCCGGGACTGATGCCGGAAGAAGATTATGATCTTGCCGGATTTGCAGTAGGTGTCTGTGATAAAAAGGATATGATTACAGGTGAGAATCTGAAAGACGGGGATGTTCTGATAGGAATGGCATCTTCCGGTGTACACAGCAATGGATTTTCCCTTGTCAGAAAAGTATTTGAGATGACAAAAGAGTCTTTGGATACGTATTATGAGGAATTGGGAACAACATTGGGAGCAGCCCTTCTGGCGCCTACCAGAATTTATGTAAAAGCATTGAAAAACATCAAAAATGCAGGTATTACGGTAAAAGCATGCAGCCATATTACAGGAGGCGGCTTTTATGAAAATATTCCGAGAATGCTTTGTGATGGTGTTCATGCAGTAGTAGAAAAGGATAGTTATCCGGTACCGCCGATTTTTGGACTGCTTGCAAAAACAGGAAATATCGAAGAACAGATGATGTACAATACATATAATATGGGACTTGGCATGATCGTAGCAGTAGATCCGGCAGATGTAGACAAAACAATGGAGGCAATCAAAGCGGCAGGCGATACTCCGTATGTAGTAGGACATATTGAGGCAGGAGAAAAAGGAGTTACTTTATGTTAAGAGTAGTTGTTATGGTTTCCGGCGGCGGAACCAATCTGCAGGCCATTATCGACGCAGTGGAAAATGGAACAGTTACGAATACGGAACTGGTTGGTGTGATTAGTAATAATCAGAATGCATACGCCTTGGAGCGTGCGAAAAAGCATGGGATTCCGGCACAATGTGTATCACCAAAGGATTTTGAATCCAGAGAAATTTTTAATGCTCAACTTTTGGAAACCGTAAATGCGTATAAACCGGATCTGATTGTTCTGGCAGGCTTTCTTGTGGTGATCCCGCCGGAAATGATCGCAGCATACAAGAACCGGATCATCAATATCCACCCTTCTTTGATCCCGGCATTTTGCGGGACCGGGTATTATGGACTGAAGGTGCATGAGGCTGCATTGGCTCGGGGCGTTAAAGTGGTTGGCGCTACGGTACATTTGGTAGATGAAGGAACAGATACAGGCCCGATTTTGCTGCAAAAGGCGGTAGATGTAGAAATGGGAGATACACCGGAGGTCTTACAGCGGCGTGTCATGGAACAGGCAGAGTGGAAGATACTGCCGCAGGCGATTGATTTGATTGCAAATGGAAAAGTGGCAGTTGTAAATGGAAAAGTATTGATTTTGAAATAAAGAGGAGACAGCGATGAAAGTATTAATCGTAGGTAGCGGCGGAAGAGAGCACGCAATTGCAGCAAGTGTTGCAAAAAGCCCGAAGGTAGAGAAGATTTATTGTGCACCGGGAAATGCCGGAATTGCAGAGTTTGCAGAGTGTGTTGCAATTGGGGCAATGGAGTTTGATAAGCTGGTTGCATTTGCAAAGGAAACAGCAATTGATCTGGTCATCGTAGGAATGGATGATCCGTTGGTCGGCGGTCTGGTAGATGAGATGGAGGCGGCTGGGATCCGTACATTCGGACCGAGAAAAAATGCGGCAATTCTGGAAGGTTCCAAAGCATTTTCTAAGGATTTGATGAAAAAATACAATATTCCGACAGCAGCATATGAGAATTTTACAGAGCCTGATGCTGCAATGGCATATCTTGAAACTGCAAAGTTTCCGATTGTATTGAAAGCAGATGGTCTGGCTCTTGGAAAAGGTGTGTTAATCTGTCAGAATCTGGACGAAGCAAAGGCTGGCGTGAAAGAAATTATGTTAGATAAAAAGTTTGGCAGCGCCGGAAATGAAATGGTGATCGAAGAATTTATGACGGGGCGTGAGGTGTCTGTATTGTCCTTTGTAGATGGAAAAACGATCAAGACGATGACGAGCGCACAGGATCATAAGCGCGCGGGAGATGGTGACACCGGATTGAATACCGGAGGAATGGGAACATTTTCGCCAAGTCCGTTCTATACAAAAGAAGTGGAAGAATTTTGTAATCAGCATATTTATCAGGCAACAGTAGATGCTATGGCGGCAGAAGGAAGAGAATTTAAAGGAATTATTTTCTTTGGTCTGATGTTGACTGAGGAAGGACCGAAGGTGCTGGAGTACAATGCTCGCTTTGGAGATCCGGAGGCACAGGTGGTTTTGCCGAGAATGAAGAATGATCTGGTTGAAGTGGCAGAGGCGTGTATCGATGGTACATTGGATCAGATAGATTTGCAGTTTGAGGACAATGCGGCTGTCTGTGTAGTTCTTGCATCGGAAGGTTATCCGGTTTCCTATGAAAAGGGGTATCCGATTCATGGACTGGAGGAGTTTCAGAAACAGGAAGGGTATTATTGTTTCCATGCAGGAACGAAGTTTGACGGAGATCAGATTGTAACGAATGGCGGTCGTGTGCTGGGTGTGACAGCAAAAGGAAAAGACTTAAAAGAAGCGCGTGCCAATGCGTATGCGGCAACCGAATGGGTGCAGTTTGAAAATAAATATATGCGTCATGATATTGGAAAGGCGATTGATGAGGCGGCAGAATGATTCAGGAAAGATTAGAGTTAGATCAGGTATTTCCGTTTTGGGAGGAATTGACACAAAAGGAACAGCGTGATTTGCTGGAAAGTATGGTGGAAAATTCATATCCAAAAGGTACTTTACTGCATTACGGCGGAAGTGAGTGCGCGGGTGTTCAGATTATCCGCACCGGGCAGGCTCGTGTTTTTGTGACTTCTCCAAATGGAGGCGAGATTACGTTGTTTCGACTGATTGAAGGGGATGTCAGTATTCTGAGTGCAGCTTGCATGATGAAGGGAATGGATATTGAATTGGATATGGAACTGGAGTCAGATGCTGTAATCTGTACGATTCCAAAGTTTGTATATAAGAAGATTCACGATGAAAATGCAGCGGTCAAAGACTATACGTTGGAAATGATTTCTGAGCGATTTTCTGATATTATGTGGTTATTCAATCAATATGTATTTTCAAATGTGGCATCAAGGCTGGCAAATGCAATTCTGGAGCACCGGGCTCTGGCAGGAACGGATACGTTGACGATTACCCACGATGCTCTTGCAAGAGATCTGGGAACTGCGCGGGAAGTGGTGACGAGACTGCTGAAACAGTTTCAGCTGGATGGTCTTGTAAAATTGACCAGAGGTAAAATAGAAGTATTAGACGCAGGAAAACTGGCAAAAATATAACCTCTAAAATAAATGTGATTTTATCACAGAAAAAGCGAAAAAAAGTGATATACTATAATCAGATGTTAAAGATAACATGAAAACGAAAAAACAAACAGAAACTATAGAATGAAAATCAGGAGGATATCACGATGTCAGTAGTTAAATTAACAGTAGATAATTTTGAACAGGAAGTATTGAAAGCAGAACAGCCGGTATTGGTAGATTTTTATGCAGATTGGTGTGGACCTTGTCAGATGATGGGACCGGTTGTAGAAGAAATTGCCGGTGAAGTCAGCGGCGCAAAGGTGTGCAAGGTAAACATCGATGAGCAGATGGAGATTGCGCAGAGATATGGCGTAATGACAATTCCGACATTTGCAGTATTTCAGAATGGCGCAATTGTAAAAAAAGAAATCGGAGCACTTCCAAAGAACGTATTAAAGGGAATGCTGAATGTATAAAATTTAGAAATCTTGCGGGCACGCAAAGAAAGCAGAAAAAGAAGAGACTTTGTCGAAAGAAGGAGTCTCTTCTTTTTTGGAATGAGAAATGAAAAATTATCGGATATTTTATATAAAGAGAATGAAAATAAGTTTTGGAAAAATGTAGAAAGTGTATAAAAATGAAATAAAAGAGGAAAATATTAACCTTTTTAACTTTTGCGAGGTAAAAAGAAAATGAAATGACAATATATATAAAAAACATAGCAAAATAACTCTTGAAAAAAACAGGGGAGATGGTATATTCTTGTATTATACCAATAAAGGGCGGATAGAACCGTTTGGGAAAAGGAGGAAAAAAGGTATGAAATTGAAAAAGGCACTTTGCTTGGTTCTTGCAGGAACTATGACACTTAGCCTGGCAGCTTGTGGCGGTGGAGCAGACAAAAAAGAAGAAACAAAAGGTGAAGAAGGAAAGACACTGAAGGTTGCAGCTGTTGAGACTGCTTATGGTGCAGACATGTGGAAAGATGTTGTTGCAGCATTTGAAAAGTCTCATGAAGGTGTAAAAGTTGATTTGATCATCGACAAGAACCTGGAAGACGTAATTGATCCGGAGATGAAAGCTGGAAACTATCCGGACGTTGTATTGCGTGCGGTAGGTGCAGAGTCCGGTATGACAGAGACATTTATCAGAGATAATAACTTGACAGAGCTGACAGATGTTCTGGATATGACAGTACCTGGTGAGGACGTAACAGTTGGAGATAAGATTCTTCCTGGATTTACAGAGAATACAATTGTTAATCCATACGGAGACGGAAAAACTTATCTGATGCCAATGTTCTATGGTCCATGTGGATTGTTCTACAACAAAGGCCTGTTTAAAGAAAAAGGCTGGACAGTTCCAGAGACATGGGATGAGATGTGGGCGTTAGGTGACAAGGCAAAAGCAGAAGGCATCGCATTGTTTACATATCCGACAACAGGATACTTTGATGCATTCTTCTATGCATTACTTCATGAAGCACTTGGTGAAGAAAACTTCACAAAAGCTCTGAAATACGAAGAAGGTATCTGGGATACACCGGAAGCACAGCAGGTATTTGATATCATTGCAAAACTTGCTACATATACAGAGAAGACAACACCTGCAAATGCAAATGATGACAACTATCAGAAGAATCAGCAGCTGATTCTGGACAACAAAGCACTCTTTATGCCGAATGGTAACTGGGTAATAGGTGAGATGATAGAAGCACCACGTGCAGCAGGATTTGACTGGGGATTCACAGCTCTTCCGGCAGTTGCAGAAGGTGGAGAAAGAGCATCTTATTCCTTCTTCGAGCAGGTATGGATGCCGAAGGAAGCAGTAAATAAGGATCTTGGAAAAGAATTTATCGCTTATCTGTACTCTGATGAGGCAGCAGCAATCTTCGCAGGAAGCGGAGCAGTACAGCCGATCGCAGGTATGACAGACAAACTGGAAGGCGATGCAGTGACATATTATCAGATTTATGATACAGGCGCAGTTGCAGTTCTGGATGCATTTGCAGCAACAGAGCCGGTAGAAGGTCTGACAACAAGAGGCGCATTCTTTGATCCAATCAACTCTCTTGTAACAGGAGATAAGACACAAGATGATTGGGTAAAAGGATTTAAGGAAGCAAGCGATGCTTTCCGCGCAGCATTAAAATAATAAACAAGCGTGAATAAACTCCGTCTGTGAATAATCAGATGGCAGAGGCAGCCGGCGGTTACTTTTACGCCGGCTGTTTGTTTGTAAGAATGGAGATGACTTAATGAGAAGTAATAAAGGAAGAGGGAGATTTATATTCTGTTGTCTGGCTCCCGCAGCAATTTTGTTTGCAATCTTTATGATTTATCCGACCATCGGAGTCTTTCGGATGTCTTTGTACAAATGGGGCGGATATACAGCAGACAAGACTTTTGTAGGCTTGCAGAATTTCAAGACATTGTTCCAGAGTGAGAAATTTTATCAGGCATTCCAGAATACAGTGTTATTGATTGTAGTTGTAACAATTTGCACGTTTGCGTTTGCACTTATATTTGCGGCGATTTTGACAAGAGAAAAGATCAAGGGACAGAATTTCTTCCGAATTGTATTTTATATTCCGAATATTTTGTCCGTAGTTGTAATCAGTGCGATTTTCTCAGCAATCTATGATCCGAATCAGGGACTTTTGAATTCATTTATTAATTTGTTCCGCGGACCATCCGGAGCAGAGAAGCCGATTCTTTGGCTGGGAAGCCAGAAACTTGTAATTTACAGTATTGTAATCGCAATGATCTGGCAGGCAATCGGTTACTATATGGTAATGTATATGGCAAGTATGGCCAATGTGCCGGAGAGCTTGTATGAATCAGCCAGTCTGGAAGGGGCAGGAAAGATTAAACAGTTCTTTTCCATTACATTGCCGTTGATCTGGACAAATATCAGAACGACATTGACATTCTTTATTATCAGTACGATTAATATGAGTTTCCTTTTTGTAAAAGCAATGACAAATGGAGGACCGGACGGAGCATCTAACGTATTCTTGAGTTATATGTATCAGGAAGCATACACCAACTCTTCTTATGGATATGGTATGGCAATCGGTTCTGTAGTATTTATCTTCTCATTTGCATTGGCCGGCATTTTGAATGTTGTTACAAAACGTGAAGAAATTGAATTTTAAGGAGGGAGAAAGATGCGAAGAAAGAATAAAGGAGCGATTCAGGAAACTTCCAGATTTGCAAAATTTCTAATCTACATTCCGTTGGTTCTCCTGTCCGTTATGATTATTGTACCGGTGTTCTGGGTATTTATGGCATCCATTAAGGAAAATGTAGAGTTCTACAGAAGTCCATGGGCATTACCGAAGGGATTTTGTTTCCAGAACTTTATCGATGCGTGGGAAAGCGCAAATATGGCATCTTATATGTTGAATTCTGTAATCGTAACAGTGATTGCATTGTTTTTGCTTGTGATTATTGCACTTCCGGCATCCTATGTACTTGCCAGATTTAAATTTAAATCCAGTAAGTTCTGGAATATTTTGTTTATGGCAGGATTGTTTATTAATGTAAACTATATTGTAGTGCCGATTTTCTTGATGTTAAGTAATGCGGACCGGTTCTTGAATCAAAAAATCGGAAGTACATTTTTCCTGAACAATATATTTATACTGGCATTGGTATATGCTGCTACTGCGCTGCCTTTTACAATTTATCTGTTGTCCGGTTATTTCAAAACACTGGCGAAAGATTATGAAGAGGCTGCCTATGTGGATGGAGCAGGATATTTCCGGACGATGGTACAGATTATTATTCCAATGGCAAAACCAAGTATTGTGACAGTAATTTTGTTTAACTTCCTTGCATTCTGGAATGAATATATTATTTCCATGACCTTGTTGACGAGACCGGAGATGAAGACTCTTCCGGTTGGATTGATGAACCTGATGGCTGCACAGCGTTCTGCCGTACAGTATGGAAAGATGTATGCAGGACTTGTAATTGTCATGCTGCCGACATTGATTCTGTATATGATGGTGCAGAAGAAACTGACGCAGGGAATGACTGTTGGCGGACTGAAAGGCTAAGGAGGAGATACAGTGAGCGAAAATGTAAAGAAAATCCTGGTTGGAATAATAGTTGCAGTTGTATTTGTTGTGTGTGTCGCACTTGTAGTAATGGGACAGAGAAAGATCGGACCACAGGGCCTGCTTATGATGTTTGCAGGGTTGGCCGGATTGATTGTCTTATTGTGGCTGTACAACAGACAATATAAGTGATGTAAAAGTAAATCGTATCAAGAATTAAGTGTTGAGAATTAATGTGAGACATGAATTATGAGACATGAATTGAATTTTGAAAAAAGCATTCAAAGATGGGATGAAGCCATTCCGCTCGGAAACGGGCGGATTGGTACTCTCATCTGGGGGAAACCACAGGAGTTAAGATTTAGTCTGGATCGGACAGATATATGGGATTTGTCTGCACCGATGTATACGGAACGGGATGAATTTTGTTATGAACATCTGGTGGAACTTGCAAAGGCGGGAAAGACAGCGGAAATTCGTGAACTGTTTGACGCTCCGTATAACTATCCGATACCGACAAAATTGCCTGCAGGGAAACTTGTGTTTTCTTTTTGTGAAGGGAAAAATGTGCGGTCAAAATTGAATTTGCAGCATGCGGAAGCAGTGCTGACGGTGGAATGTGCAGAACAATGCTGCCGGATAGAGGCAATCTGTCATGCCGTTTCACAGACAGGAATGATACGTGTGAAAGCTGATAGTGGATTTCAGATGGAATTGAAAAGTCCACAATATGGGACTCCAGAAGAAAAAGAAGAAGTACATTATAATCCGGAAGAGCGGGAAATTTCCCAGGGTGGTCTGGAACGTCTGCATTATCCAAATGCTGTGTTTGGGGAGCAGAACGGTACTCCTTCTTTTTTCTGGTTTACCCAGGACGTAGATGCACAGTTTTCCTACGGAATTGTAGTTGGAACTTTGGAGAAAGCAAATGAAACGCTTGTATTTTATCGAGTTGTGACTTCCAGAGATGGAGATGAATGGCTGGAGGATGCGAAACAGCAGTTAGAAAAAGAACTGTTGGAAGGTTATTGTGAGAATCGGAAAAGTCATAGGGCGTGGTGGGATGCGTATTGGAATCAAAGCGCAGTTACACTGCCGGATCCGTTGTTTGAAAAGCAGTGGTATTTGACCAATTATTTATTTGCATCCTGTTCCAGAAAAGGAATGTATCCAATGCCTCTTCAAGGTGTATGGACTGCTGATGATGGGAATCTTCCGCCCTGGAAGGGGGATTATCATCATGATTTGAATACACAGCTGAGTTATGCACATTTTTATAAAGCAAATCATCTCAGTGAAGGAGAGTGCTTTCTGGATTTTCTGTGGGAATCCAGAGAGGCGGGAAGGCGATTTGCAAAGAAATTCTATCATACGGGTGGGATTTGTCTGCCGGGGGTAATGACGATTGATGGACAGCAGCTTGGCGGATGGCCGATGTATTCGTTGTCACCGGTACATCAGATCTGGCTCTGTCAGTCTTTTGAATTGTATTATCGCTATACCGGGGATAAAGAATTTCTGAGAAATAAGGCATGGGTCTATTTTGAAGAAACGGCTGAGTGTATTACAGCGCTTTTGGAAGAAAAAGAAGATGGATATTATTATCTGCCGGTGTCCAGTTCGCCGGAGATTCATGACGATGAGAAGGAATCCTGGGTGACTCCGAATAGTAATTATGATCTGGCGTTGCTGCGGTATTTATATCAGACGTTGGCGGAGTTCGCAAAAATTTTGCAGAATGGTCAGGAGGAACACTGGGAGCAGTTTTTGGGAAAACTTCCGCCGCTGGCGGTAAATGAAAAGAAGGTTCTTATGATTTCTCCGGATGAAAGTCTGCAGGAATCGCATCGGCATTTGTCTAATGCAATGGCAATCTGTCCGTTGTATTTGTATCAATATGAGAAGGCAGAAGAAAAGGAAATCATAGACGCAACGGTACTGGATTATGAACGACTGGGGACCGGAATGTGGGTTGGCTTTTCATTTGCATGGATGGCTCACTTGTATGCGATACAGAAAAATGGAGAAGGCGCTTATGACAGACTGCGGATTTTTTGGGAGAGCTTTTGCAGTGACAATGGTTTCCATTTAAATGGGGATTATAAATGCAGAGGATATTCTACGTTTCATTACAGACCGTTTACATTGGAGGCAAATATGTATGCGGCGGATGCTCTGCAGGAGATGTTGTTTCAGATGCGGGATGGAGTTGTGGAAGTCTTTCCGGCAATTCCGGAAAAGTGGAAAGCCGAGAAATTATCTTTTACACATTTTCGTGGAGAAAAGGGCTTGCTCGTATCAGCATCTTATGAATATGGAGCGGTGAAAGAGATAGTGCTGGAAGCAACGTATGAACAGACAGTCACAATGCGGATTGGAACGGTGGAAAAAGAAATTGTTTTAAAAGAAAATGAAATTATAAAACTGGGAAATGATATTGTGTAAACAATGGGCTATACGAGTCGGTGCAGAGTCGTATAGCCCGTTTGATTTTTATGATAGTTCCGAACGTTCACTTTTTTTGCGATATTTAATCGGGGTGATATTATATTTTTTATGGAACGACTGGGTGAAATAGGATGGTGAGGAAAAACCGATCGTAGAGGAAATATCAGAGATTGATAAATCCGTTTTTTCCAAGAGACCGCATGCAGTTTTCAGACGCACCTCGTTCAAGTATTGAATGGGAGAAAGTCCGGTATATTTTGTAAACGAATGCGCCAGGTAGTACTTATTCATATGAGTAAGCGCAGTGAGTGAATCCAATGTAATACGTTCTCCATAATGAGTGTCCAGATATTCTTTGATCTTCGCACATTCTTTGGACATCTTCTGGGTCGTGGTCGGAATCGGTTTTAAGTGCTGCGTGCGAACAATTTTGATTAGCAGGATCTCAAGGAGTTTCTGACAAATCGCATTGTCTCCGTATGCATGATTGTGCATCTCAAGGAGCATTTGTTCAAATAGAGTATTGATAAATTCGTTGGAAGAAAAATTACAGAGCATATGTGTGTAAGGACTCTGGTTTTCTGCCAGCAAAATTACACCGTCAATCCCCAAGGCATAGTATTCCAAGGGATTACCCGGTACAGATCGCTCGGTATGCTCAGTGTGTGGTGGGATAATGATCAAGTCCCCTTTGGAAATAGAGAAGTGTGGTTTATCCTTTAGCATAAACAATCCTTTTCCGTTTACCACATAGAAAATCTCAGTAAAATGGTGAGTGTGATAAATGTTTTTCCAATCTGCTTCATCCTTGGATAAAGAGATAGATAAAAGCTGTGCATGAAGATCCGGCGTTTCTGTATTTGAAATAGAATATTGTCGATGTCCCATAAAAACTCCTTAATTTTGAGAAACAAGCATCAAGTAACGAGCATCAAGTAATGAGCAAACTATTAAACCATTTTGTTCATAGATGTCAGCATTTCCATGAGTTCCATATCTTCAGAATTCAATCGGAGATTAGATTCGTATTTTGTTCCATCAGGCGTGGTGACAGAAATTTCGATTAAAGTACCATCTTTTAATGCATGTCTGCCAACAGCTTCTATAAAAGGTGGAAACTTCGGATGATTTTTCCGAAAACGGTCAACAGCCTCCTTTGCTTTTTGTAATGCTGCAAGTTGGTTGAAATTCATATTCATAAATAACAGACTCCTTTGTAATATAAAAATAATATCTGATAATAGATAAAATAATTAATATAGATGATATCAGTATATCATAGATTTGCGGAAAATAATAAAGAAAGATGTGATAAATATTTACTTCGTTTGAAAAGGTGGGTATAATTAAGACAAATTAAAAAAAGGAGCGAAATGAATATGAAACAGGATATGATTGTAATTCTGGACTTAGGAAGTACAGAGAATACAGTATTGGCAAGAAATATCAGAGATTTGGGCGTATACAGCGAGATTCATCCACATGATATTACAGTAGAAGAGTTGAATAAGCTGGATAATGTAAAGGGAATTATTTTAAATGGCGGCGAAAACCGAATTGTAGATGGCGTTGCTGTAGAGGTGTCAGATGAGATTTATACATCTGGTTATCCGGTGATCGCAATTGATCATCCGACTGCAAAATGTGATGATACATATACAGAGCTGCCGGATACAGACACATTGAAAGCATTTCTGTTTGACACATGTAAGGCGGAAGCTAATTGGAATATGAAGAATTTTATTGAAGATCAGGTAGAACTGGTACGTCAACAGGTAGGAGACAAAAAAGTGCTTTTGGCTCTTTCCGGCGGTGTAGATTCTTCAGTTGTGGCAGCGCTTCTTTTAAAAGCAATCGGGCAGCAGTTAGTGTGTGTACATGTAAATCATGGATTGATGCGTAAAAATGAATCTGAAAGCGTTGTAGAAGTTTTTAAGAATCAGCTGCATGCAAACTTGATCTATGTAGACGCAACAGACCGTTTCTTAGGAAAATTAGAAAATGTGGCAGATCCGGAAGAGAAGAGAAAGATTATTGGTGGAGAATTCATTCGGGTGTTTGAGGAAGAGGCGAGAAAACTGGACGGAATTGATTTCCTCGGACAGGGAACCATCTATCCGGATATTATAGAAAGTGGAACTAAGACTGCAAAGATGGTAAAATCACATCACAACGTAGGCGGACTTCCGGAAGATCTTCAGTTTGAATTGGTAGAACCGTTGAAACAATTATTCAAAGATGAAGTACGTGCGTGTGGTATTGAATTGGGATTGCCGGCAGAGATGGTGTACCGTCAGCCATTCCCGGGTCCGGGATTGGGAGTGAGATGTCTCGGAGCAATTACAAGAGACCGTCTGGAGGCAGTACGTGAATCTGATGCAATTCTTAGAGAAGAATTTGCAAAAGCCGGATTGGACAAAAAAGTATGGCAGTATTTTACAGTAGTGCCGGATTTCAAAGCAGTTGGTGTGAGAAACAATGCAAGAAGCATGGGATATATGGTGGTAATCAGAGCGGTTAACACAATTGATGCGATGACAGCGTCTATTGAGAGAATAGATTATGATATTCTGGAGAAGATTTGTGCAAGAATCAGTGCGGAAGTACCAAGTGTGAGCAGAGTGTGTTATGAGATTACACCGAAACCGGTAGCGACGATAGAGTTTGAATAATAAACCAAACCCCAGAGTGCCCTATTTTTTTATTCCGTGATGTTAAAACTCAGAAATTTCCGCTTTTTCCGCATAATTTCTTATATTTCGGTATGGTTGTATTGGCCATAAAATCATCCAATTTTTCTATGCTGCCATTAACCATCTCGCACGTACTGATCGCATCCGAAAAAACAGCTAGAACAAAATCCTTCATATCCGGATCCGGCCTGAAGGTAGAAATAATATGAATGATTGAATCGCCAAAAGCTATCAAATCAAGATATGCTGATATAGGATATCCGTACAACTCTTCACTATCTATATTAATTCCATATTTGGAGAAAATATTTTGGTTGTTCTTTTTTATATGTTCGTTTCCATCATCTATTGATTTTTTGAGAAGATACTGGCTTGCTTTTGATAGTGGAGAGCCAGGAACCATATCAACAAAGATATCGTTAGGAATAATAGAATTTGTTTTTCTCTCTTTTTCGTATTCTTCCTGCCTAATCATCACTTCTGTTTTATCGGCAAGAGCCTTATCGGAATCCGGATACAAGTGAGAATAAGTATCCCATGCCGGCTATATCTTTCCCCGAACCAGCATGGCAGTTAAAGGCCTGGTGTGCGAGCTGCCGCCCGTGGATTCTGGCTATCGTGGAGAGATCCATGCCATTATCAGCAATGTCAGCAACCAAATTCAGGAACTCACCAAAGGCTCCCGTGTAGGGCAGCTCGTAATTGCCCCGGTTGTTATTGCAGATTTTGTGACGGATCTGGGTGCGGAACGTGGTACAGGAGGATTCGGCAGCACAGGGCAATAAGAATACCGTTTGATATGCGCGCACAGTTTAAGTGTGCGTTTTTCTTACCCAAAATCTAAAAAAATGAAGGAGGCTATATGCAGATAGAGGAATTTAACCAATATGTGAAAGACCACATCAAAGAATACCTTCCCCCGGAATATGAGACTGCAAAGGTTTCTATCCAGGAAGTTACAAAAAGCAATGACCGTATGTTGAGCGGGCTTACCATTCTTCGAGAGGGCGAGAACTTTTCACCTACGGTCTATCTGGAACCTTTTGCGGAGCAGGTGGCACAGGGGCGCTCCTTGGAAGATACCCTGCGCGAGATTACAAAGATCCAGACCGTTCACCATGCACATGTACCGGTGAACATTTCCACTTTTATGGATTATGCTGAAACAGGTGGAACGGAGCGAACTATCCGCAGATACCTTTATGGAAGGGATCACGGAAATGTGCCGGGAACTGGTAAAAGAACATACTGCACCGGAGGAACGATTTGCCAAACTGTTCCCGGACGCTAAAGGAAAGCAGGATGCTGTCGGCACCTGTCCCCGCTGTGGTGCACCTGTGTATGAGGGCAAAAAGGGCTTTTTCTGTGATAACAGGGATTGTGCCTTTGCTCTCTGGAAAGACAATAAGTTCTTCACTTCCAAGAAGAAAACCATAACCAAATCCGTTGCGGTTGCTCTATTGAAATAGGGCTGCATTTCCATATCCGGGCTTTACAGCGAAAAGACTGGCAAAACCTATGACGCGGTAGTGGTGCTGGATGACACGGGTGACAAGTATGTGAATTTCAAGCTGGAATTTCCAGCAGCAAAAGGCAGGCGGAAATGAGCGGCCCGGCATCACGGGAACTGACACGATCTGAACGGGCAGCGATCCGGCGGCTGGTAAACAAATGTGCCAACTATGACAGCACGGATAAAATCTGCCTTCCGCTGGACTGCCCTTGCTATATGTTGAATAAATCCAAAGCCCAGCCGGGATCATTATGGCACATGGCAGGGAAATCAAAAACAGCCCTCCCACCAGGAGTAGCTACGCTGGACCATTGATGCTGCACTGGCAGAAAAGCCGAAGGATTTTGAAGAATTTTTGCAAAAGCTGGAGGTGGCTGGTATTGAAGTCAACCGGGAACGAAAGCATCTGCGGCTCCGCACTTCACCGGAACACCGCTATACCCGGTGCGATACCTTGAAAGGCGATTATACCGAGCAGGCCATTCGGGAACGAATCGCAGGAACCAGGAAGGTCACACCTCGCCGTACCTCTTATAAGAAACCCGCACAAAAGATCGGTATGCTGGTGGATATTGAAGCGGCCCTCCGTGCCGGAAAAGGTCCTGGTTATGAACGTTGGGCGAAAGTATTCAATATTAAACAACTTTTTCAGGCGGTGCTTTATTTGAAAGAGCATGGTGATATGAATTATACGGAGTTAAAAGAAAAATCCGATAGCACCACCGCCAATTTCAATGCCGTGTCTGCACAGATCAAGGAGCTGGAAAGTAAGATGAATGCCAATGCAGAATTGCAAAAACAGATCGTGAACTACGCCAAGACAAGGGCGGTCTATGTGGAATATCGCAAGGCCGGGTACAGCAAAAAGTTTCGGTCAGCGCATGAGGCGGACATCCTTCTGCACCAGGCGGCGAAGAAATATTTTGACGAGCTGGGGATCACAAAGCTGCCTTCTGTCAAGGGTTTGCGGGAAGAATACGCTGCCCTGTTGGAGCAGAAGCGGAAAGCCTACTCTGCTTATAAGCAGGACAGAGACGATATGAAAGAGCTTCATAATGTGCGGGCAAATGTGGAGTATTTACTGGAAATTCGCACGGAACCGGAGTCCCAGCGTTCTACTGAAAAAGACCGGCATTAGCTTTCAGTCAGCGTTTGTTTTCAGCGTTCCAACGGAACGCGTAGCCATTGCCCACGGCAATAATCTCAGGAGTTTGGGGATATGTCACCAACAAGCATGAGGCATGAAATCCGGGGTACGGATTTCATACCTCATACGACTTCTGTATAAGAAGGCATTGCTTGCGAACTTGAATTAGCTTATAAATCCAGCACTTCTTGCACTGATTCTTCCTCTATTACCTGCATAATAGAATCCATCATTCCTCCGCTGACCTCCAAATCGTCAGAAAGCAGGAGAGCCATTGTTTCACGGTCTTCCGGGGTGGCATTTTCAGCAAGTCCAGCCTGAACGACCTTTAGGACTTCCTGAATAAATCGTTTGCCTTTGTGGAACTCACTTCCCATTACAGTACCTCCGTCCTTATAAATTTCATCATTGAAATGTGTCTCATGTTATTTGCGGATTGCCTTTCCAAGTGCAATGAGCAAATCAATCTGTTCTCCGGGCAGAACCTTTATCACATCCATAAGTTCGGATGCCTTTGTCGGGTCGGATGATTCCAGATCAAAAAATTCTTTCGGCGTTATCTCAAAATAATCGCAGATATAAAAGAAGGTTTCCATAGATGGATAATTCTTTCCACCTTCAATACCATTGATATAGTTGGGACTTTGGCCGATGGACAGGCTCATATCTCTGGCAGAAACGCCCTTATTTATTCTTAGCTGTGCCAGCCTTTTGCAGAAATCTTCTCGTTCCATAGGATAAACCACCTTCTTGTATTATTATGACCAATTTTACTATACAAGAATCGAAAAACCGCCCAGCCATTCTGTTAATTTGTATTGACTTAACTAGTTGTCCTGCGTAGAATAATATGGAACAGTCAGACTGACTGTGCAAGAACATGAAATGTGCTTTTCCCTCCATTGCAGGTGCGGCAATTTGCAAAACTTGGGTACAATATGAAAAGCAAAGTGCAAAATCAGGAGGGAACCGAAATGAGCGAAAGAAAATTAACAGAGCAAAAAATCGAGGCTTTTCACCAATATTTGATCCGGGAAGAAAAAAGCACGGCCACCGTGGAGAAATACCTCCGGGATGTCCGTGCTTTTATGGTTTATGTTGGAGAAAAGAGCGTCACAAAGGATGTGGTTATGGAATACAAGAAGCATTTGCAGGAAGAAAACTATGCGGTTCGGTCCATCAATTCCATGCTGGCGAGCCTGAACAGCTTCCTTATTTATATAGGGTGGTCTGACTGCAAAGTAAAATCCATGAAGTTACAAAGATGCGTCTACTGTGCGGAAGAAAAAGAGCTGACCAAGGCCGAGTATGAGCGGCTTCTGAAAGCAGCGGAAAAGAATGAGCAGCTTCGCCTTGTGATGCAGACCATTTGCAGCACCGGGATTCGGGTGTCGGAACTGAAATTTTTTACGGTGGAGGCTGTGAGCCACGGCGAAGTTGTCGTGAATTGCAAAGCCAAGATCCGGACGATCCTGATCCCCGGCAAGCTGAGAAAGCTGCTGTTGGACTATGCCAGAAAACAAAAAATCCGCTCCGGTGTGATCTTTGTCACGCGGAACGGAAAACCGTTGGATAGAAAACAATATGGGCACAGATGAAAGGGCTTTGCGAATCTGCCGGAGTAAATCCAAGCAAAGTATTTCCTCACAATCTACGAAAGCTGTTTGCCAGAACCTTCTACGGAATTGAAAAGGACATTGCAAAACTGGCGGACATTCTGGGCCACAGCAGCATTGATACGACCCGTATTTATATTATGACCACCGGCACGGAACATCGGAAAAAGATTGAGCGGTTGGGGTTGGTGGTGTAGACAAAAAATAAGCCCGACATAATTCTTATTATGTCAGGAGAATTCAATATACATAAAACCTGTACCCAATTTTTACAGAAAGATTATAGCACCGACATCCCAAAAAATCAAGATGGAAGCAAGGAAATACACGTTTCGAGAGCAAAAATTTTTAGTCACTTCCACATCATGCGAAAATGGACAGCACAACAACACCCTCAATAAGCCTTTTCAAAAAAGCAACAGGGAGGGTGTGATTTCGTGCGTTCAAAATCAAGTGCTGCTTTCTAAAATGCAGTCGATTTATGCTGAACGCAGAACATAATAAGAATTATGTACTGTGGAGCGGAGAAAGACAAGCGGAATACCACAGCCCAGCTAAATGAACAGTAAGCCGTGCTTGCAATACAAACTGGAGGGCGGCGGTACTGAAACTGCTGCCCTCTGTGTTTTTTACGCTAATTTACAAACGAAAAGAGGGATTCATCAAAGCGATATGAGTAAAACAATCAAGAAAATATGGAACTGGATCACAACGATCCTGGTGGCTCTGGCGGTCCTGCTGGCGGTAGCCTTGGCAGGTGTCCGGCTTGTGGGATTACAGCCCTATACCGTCCTGTCTGGGTCTATGGAACCGACTTATCATGTGGGTTCTTTGATATACGTCAAGAGCGTGGACTACACCGAGTTGGAAGCCGGAGATCCCATTACCTTTATGTTGGACGAAAGCACCGTGGCTACACACCGGATCATTGAAGTGGTTCCTGACGAGCAGGATTCTACGGTTCTCCGGTATCGTACCCAGGGCGATGCCAATGATGCCCCGGATGGCAGTTTGGTTCATTATAAGAATGTGATCGGCACGCCGGTGTTCACCATTCCGGTGCTGGGGTATATAGCCAATTATATCCAGAATCCTCCGGGTACATACATCGCGATTGCTGCCGGAGCGATTTTACTTCTGCTGGTGTTCCTGCCTGATCTGCTGTTTGGATCAGAGGATGAAAAGGAGCAGAAAAAGCGAGGCAAGTTTGAACAGCCTCGTGAATGACGATGAGGGCAATGCCGCAAGGCTCCCTATATAAATTTTTAAAGGAGGTTTTCAACATGAAAACAAGAAACAAAGCTTTGTTGACCATGGCTTGTGCAGTCCTTCTGGTTGTGGCATCTGTCCTGGGCACAATGGCGTACCTGACCTCTACCGCTGAGGTAGAAAACACATTTACAGTCGGCTCCGTAACAATTTCCATGGATGAAAAGGACGTTGACAACAGCACCGATAACAAGGATCGTGATACTGTAAACAGATATCATCTGCTGCCTGGTCACGAGTATACCAAAGACCCTATTATCCATGTAGATTCCACCAGCGAAGATTGCTATCTGTTTGTGACTGTCAGCAATGAGATCGCTGCTATCGAAGCCACTGGTGATACCAGCGTGGCAAGCCAGATGGCAGCCAAGGGATGGAAGGTTGTTGAGGATCAGACCAACCTGTATGTCTACATCGGCACTGCCGAGGATGCTTCCGCTCCTCTGGCGGTTAAGGCCAATGACGACATTACCGTCTTTGAGAAGATCGTTATCAACGGCAGTGTTGATAACATCACTCTGGCAAACTATAAGGAAAAGACGATCACTGTCAATGCTTATGCTGTTCAGAAGGATGGCTTCGAGTCCAAGACCGCTTCTGAGATCTGGAACACTACCTTTGGTGCTTCCAAAAACTAATTCTGATATATCCGGCAAATACCCGAATATATAACATCCAAAATCTTGAAGAAAGGGGGATGCAAATATGCGTAATGGCAAATATGCAGGCAAACGCCGCAGCGTGTTCGGTACCAAGGGGCTGACTTTGATTCTGGCGCTGATGCTGGTTGTGGGCTGTGTAGTCGGTGGTACTTTGGCATGGCTGACTGCCAATTCCGACACCGTGACCAATACCTTCTCCACTTCTGACATCTCTGTAACGCTGCAAGAAACCAAGAATGATTTTAAGATGGTTCCCGGCTATACCATTGATAAGGATCCGAAGGCAACAGTTGTCGAAGGCAGCGAGGAATGTTGGCTGTTCGTCAAGCTGGAAAAGTCCGCCAACTTTGACCAGTATCTCACCTATGAAATGGCTGATGGCTGGACGCTGGTGGATGGCCAGACCAACATCTACGCCCGCAAGGTTGAGACTGCCAATATCGGCATCGCTTACAGCGTGCTGAAAGACGACCAGGTTACTGTTCTGGATTCTGTAACCAAGGACATGATGGCCACCGCCAAGACCTCCCAGCTGACATTGAAGGTCACTGCTTATGCTTCCCAGCTCCATAAGAACGCCACCGAGGTGTTCACCGCAAAAGAGGCTTGGGCAAACGTTGGCAATTCTACCGGTGCAACTGTCACCCAGTAACCCATGTATGTGATCCGGGACGCCGGAATACATAAAAATCAAAAATTCAAAAACGAAAGGAATTTACAACCATGAAGAAGAAAATTTTCTCCCTGTGTCTGGTTGTTGCCCTGGCTGCTACCGCTATCATCGGCGGCACTCTGGCATACTTCACTGACACCGACAACGCAACCAATACCTTTACTACGGCGAACGTAAAGATCGACCTGATCGAGCAGCAGCGTAATGATGACGGTACTGCTCTGGAAGATTTTGATAACGGCAAGGTTCTGTATCCTATCGCTGGTTCCGCTCAGGGCGAAAAGGACCAGTTCGGTCTGCCTACCGCTGAGAACTATGTTGACAAGATCGTCACTGTTAAGAACCTGGCTTCCGACGCTTATGTCCGTGTTTACTACGCTATCCCTACTGTGCTGGATAACGTTGGTGATGCCAGCCAGAACATCCTGCATGTAAATGATGGCAACAAGTTCGTTGCTGCTGGTAATAAGACTGATGGCGATGCTATCAATGCTGATTACACTGCTTACATGGGCAAGGAAACTCTGCTGACCACTGCTTACGATATCGGTGGTGTTAAATACAACATCTACTATCGTGACTACAACAAGGTTATGGCTAAGGACGATGTGACTGGCGCTGCTTTCATCGTTGGCCTGTACCTGGACAAGGGTGTTGACTACAACAACGAAACTCAGAAGTACACCATCAACGGTGCTGACATCGACTTTGATTTCTCCAATGGCGTGAGCATCCCTGTGTTCGCTGTTGGCGTTCAGTCTCAGGGCTTTGACACCTGCGCTGCTGCTGTTGAAGCTGCTTTCGGCGCTAACTACAATCCTTGGGCTGCTAAGTAATTGACTTAAATCTTTCTCCTATCGGCGAGGGTTCCTTTTTGTCCCTCGCCACAGGAGGATAACGGGAAATGTGGCTCTGTACCCCATAGGTACAGACCATATAAGAGTACCCAGAAAAGGCTGGATGCTGTTATATGGTCTGAACGATCATAAAAAGAGATTATCATACTCCCTAACGGGTTATGACGATACTAATCTGAGAGGAGCAGGACTATGAAGCGAAAAATTTTATTATTCTCCATTCTGACGATTTGTGTGGCGACACTTGCTGCCGGGAGCCTTGCGTATTTCACCGCAGAGGACACGGCCCACAATGTGATCACCTCCGGCGGCATTGACATCGATCTATTGGAATGGGCGAATGAAGAAAAGACGGAGGAATTTCCTTCCGAAGGTGTTACCGGCGTCATGCCCGGCGCAGAAATCACCAAAATCGTTGAAGTGAAAAATACCGGTTCCAATGAAGCATGGATCCGTGTGAAAGCGGTGAAGGACATCCACCTAGCCCAGGGCGTGGAGGGGGATGTGGATCTGGGCCTGATGGTGCTGGATTTCGACACCGAAAAGTGGACGGAGAAAGACGGCTACTATTATTATAAAGAGCCTCTTGCCTCCGGCGAAACCACCACGCCCCTGTTTGCCAGTGTGACCTTCGATGTGAAGATGGATAACCGCTATCAGGGCAGCACGGCCACTGTCGATGTAGTTGCACAGGCCGTCCAGACCGCCAACAATGGCGATACAGTCATGGATGCCAAAGGCTGGCCGAAAGATAATCAAGAGTAAGGAGGAAGCAAAATGAAGCATAAAGTATTTGCGATTGTGATCAGCTTTGCACTGGTCCTGACCATGGTGCTTCCCGGCACGTTGGCGCTTGCCAACGATCAGGACAGTTTCACCGAGGAAGCTGTGCCGACTGTGGAAGGCGTTGTTACAGAAGATGTTTCTGCGGGAGATGTGGATCCTGCCCCGGTTGTTGATCCGGTAGAGTGTAGTTGTGGAACGGAAACAGATGTGCATAGTGAAAATTGCCCTCTGTATGTTGCACCTGTTCCCAATGAACCCAAGACAGAATGCACCTGCGGCACCGAGACTGAAACCCATGCCGAGGGCTGTCCCCTGTACACAACTCCTGCTGCGGAGCCTGTGAAGGAATGCATCTGCGGCACTGAGGATGGCACCCATAGCGAGGATTGCCCTCTCTATGTTGCCCCGGAACTAACTCTGGCACAGCGTCTGCTGGAAACCACAACCATGGAAGAATTCGAGGCTATCATCGGGGAAGCTTCCGAAGAAGAACTGGTTTTCACCTGCGAGGAATTTGACAAGGTGGATGCCCATTATATTTATCTGACCACCGGTGACTATCCAAACTATGAGCCTGTGGTAGATACCGTGTTGGAAATTGTGAATTTTACCAATGTTGCTCCTTTTGTTGGCACAGGTAAGTAAGGAGGTCTCAAATGAAGAAAACAAAGATCATTTCCTTGCTTCTGTCCCTGACTTTACTGGTTGGTGTTGCGAATCCTGCTGCCCTTGCCATTGAAGCACGGGCGGCGGACGGGACTACCTCCGGCAGCGGCATGGAAATCAGCAAAACGGCTGTCTATAACGCAGCAACCGATGATTACACCATCACCCTGGAAGCTTACGCCACTGGTTCCAAGGTGATCTCTACGGAGAAAAAAGATATTCCTACGGACATTGTGCTGGTTTTGGACCAGTCCGGTTCTATGGATTACTGTATTGTGTGTGGCAAAGAAATGGATGGGAATAATGATTACCATACCGAGTATACATACACGGAAGCTACAAGTGTATCTAACGATAGCCAAACTACCTATTATGTGAAAGTAGGATCTACGTACACCGCAGTATCCTATTGTGATGGTAAACATGAAGGTTGGTTTGGCCATGGCTCTAAGGAATGTTCTGGTGGTGCAGGTTGGTATACTTCCACGAATTCTGCCGACCATACTGACGAGAATAAATATATTCCGGACACGCAGGATGCAACCAATGGCGTCCAGTTCTATACCAGAGGGGAAGGTCAAAGCGAAGCCTGTACTTCACGACTGAGTGCTCTGAAAAACGCAGTTACTACCTTTGTGAATTCTGTTAACGAAAAAGCAAAAGGAGCTGACGGGCAGTACGGTACTGGAGACGATATTAACCATAGAATTGCTATGGTAGGCTTCGCCACAGGATCGTACACCGAAAGTTCGAGTTATCCGGCATACGGGAATACAGAGCTTTTCATTGGTTCAACCGAGTATAACTATAATACGACTGCATCTTCGTGTTACAATTCGGCATTTCAGGATATGAATACCACGACCGGCTATAACAATGTAATTGCTTCTAAAGAAGCGTTGGCAGCCCGTGGCGCTACGTGTGTTGACCTTGGTATCAACATGGCCAATGGCATCTTTAATGCCTATAAAAGTGACTATCAGTATGACGAAGCGACCGAGTCCTGGAATCGAAACCGGGTTATGATCGTATTTACCGATGGTGAACCGGCGCAATATAGTGGTTATAGCAGCGATGTAGCTAATAATGCAATTAATAATGCAAATACCACAAAAAAACGCACAGAGCTACGGTCTATACAGTCGGCATTTTTGCCGGTGCCGATGCAACCAGTGCGGGAAATCAGAATGGTGAAACTGCACAAAAATCCAACTGGTTCATGCAGAATGTTTCTTCCAACAATGGTGTGGTTCAGAATCCCAGCTACTACCTGTCTGCTGGCGATTCCGCGTCCCTGAATAGCATCTTCCAGCAGATCAGCAATAACATCGAATCCGGCGGTTCTTCCACCACCCTGAGTGCGGAAACCGTCATTAAGGACATCGTTGCCAGCCAGTTTGAATTCCCAGCAGATGCAACGGCCGATGATATTACGCTGGAAACTTACAAGTGCACTGGAAAGTCCGGTGATAGTTACACCTGGAGCAAAAATAGCGACGCTATGGGTGCAAATGCCACCGTCAATAAAACGGATGGAACCGTATGCGTCAGCGGATTTGACTTTGCTGCCAACTATGTGGGTACGGTTACGAACAACAATAACGTTTCCTACCGTGGCCATAAGCTGGTCATCAAGTTCAACGTAAAAGCCAAGGATGGCTTTCTGGGCGGCAATGACGTCTATACCAACGCCAGCGCCGGTGTTTATGAAAACAGCAGCGCAACCGAGCCGGTTCTGACCTTTAACCGTCCTCAGGTAAATGTCCAGATCAAGGATGTTGCCATTACCGCGACAGACAAGAACGTCTATCTACTGGGCGACTTGACCGCAGAGCAGATCAAGTCCGGTGCGACTGTGAAATGCGGCAATGTCTCTCTGAATCTGACCGAGGACAACTACGGTCTTGAAAACTGGCAGACAGAATATGTGGATATTACCGTTGAGATCAAGGACAAGGATGGAAACACCGTTACGGATCTGAACGACCTCTCTGAGGATACCACCTATTCCGTCTCTGCTAAGGTTAGTCCTAAGACAACGAATCCTACCAGCGACCAAGGAACCAAGGTAGTAGAAAAGATTGGTAATGCCTCTGCCGCTATCAACGTATTCAATCCGGAACTGACCTACAAGGACAGCTCCGTGTACTACGGCGATACCGCTCCTACGGATTACAGCAGCAATCTGACTTCCACCAAGTGGAAACACGGAACCACCGAGGATTCCAGCGTAACCATGACTGGCGAGAATCCGACCTTGGACATGACCTATACCCCGGAAACCGACAAAATTCAGGATGGTAAGATCAACACCAAGCAGGATGTCGCCGTGGATGTGGCTGTCAAGATCGGCACAACGGATGTGACCGATAAGACGACCTTCGTTCATACCAAGTGTGATGCCAACTGCACCGATCCTGCCAACGGCAAATTCTGGCTCCATGTAAAGACCTGCCAGTTGACTGTAACCAAGACCGGTGGCGCAGGCAACGAATCCTATGTGTTCACCGTTTATAAGGATGGTGTAAAGTATTCCGAAGTTTCCATTTATGGTAATAACTCTGAAACCATTTATGAACTGCCTGTTGGCTCCTACACCATTGCGGAAGAATCCGGCTGGAGCTGGCGCTGGACTGCAAACAACGGTAGCAAGGTCACACTGAGCAAAGATGTCACTTCCGGCACGATCACCTGTACCAACAGCTCCAATGGCAAGAATTATTGGCTGAACGGTTTCAGTGAGATCATTAAGAACATCATTAAAAAAAAGTAAGGAAGGAGGGAATGTAAATGTATCAAGGCAAATATGAAAAAAAACATGATAGACCGTCTGACAGACGCAGACGTAGGCGCAGAACCAGACGCCTGAACGCATTGCTTCTCTCCATGGTGCTTCTGGTCACAGTAGTGATCGGCGGAACATTAGCCTACCTTGTGACCCAGGATGAACCAATTACGAATACATTCACCCCATCCTTTGTTACCTGCAAAGTGACAGAAACATTTGATGAGGATTCGGGCGAAAAGAAAGAAGTAAATGTACAGAATACCGGCGACACGGATGTCTATATCCGTGTTCGCCTGGTAACTTACCGCACCAATGCGGCAGGCCAGCACATCGGCGGAACCGCAATGATCCCGGAGTTTACCCCTGGCACGAATTGGGTGAAATATGGCGATTATTATTACTACACCCTGCCCGTGAAGCCAAATGAAAAGCCCACAACCGATCTGATCAGCAGCATTACGCTTACTCAGAACTATGCAGATTCCGACGGCGGAAATCAGGCCATTGATGTCATGGCAGAAGCCATCCAGAGTGGTCCTGCGGAAGCCGTGGGTACAGCTTGGGGCGTGAGCATTTCTCAGGGCAGTGTTACGGCTTATCAAACAGAGTAAGGAGGTGGAGACATGAAAAGAGCGTTAAAAACAATTTTCTCAATGGTTCTGATGCTGACTATGCTGATGAGCCTTGCAACAACGGCTTTTGCAGCCTCCCCTTCTACCATTACCTTCAAAGGTGCAGAAGAAGGCTTTGAATTCCAGCCCGGTAGCGAGTACACCGATACGGACCTCTTTGGCAAGTTCAAGAATGTCATGCCCGGTGATGAGCTGACGGAAGAAATCACGCTGAAAAACGCCGCTACCGACTGCGATTACATCAAGGTCTATATGAAAGCTGTTGTCCATGACGAGGAAGGCAATCCTCTGACCTATGCCGCTTCTCAGGGCAAGCAGGATGAAACCGTGGCAACCATGCAGGACTTCCTCTCCAAGCTCACCATGCGGATCTACAACGGGACCGAGCTGATTTATGAAGCCTCTCCTAATGAAGCGGGTGCTTTGGTCAACAATGTTCTGCTGGGAACTCTGCGTACCGGTGCCAGCCTGAACCTGAAAGTCGAACTGGATGTTCCTATTGAATTGGACAATAAATATGCCAACCGCGTAGGTGAAGTTGACTGGGTATTCCTTGCGGAATGTATCGAGTATAACAAATTGACCGTGCATAAGGCATGGGATGACAACGGAGATCCTGACCGTCCGGACAGCGTAAAAGTTAATTTGTTGCGGGATGGCAAGGTTTCCGAAACAGTCGAGCTGAATGACGGAAACCAGTGGTCTTACTCCTGGAACAATCTGGATGACCGCTATACCTGGTCCGTAGAAGAAATTGTGCCTGACGGTTATACGGCTACATACAAAACCCAGGACAACATTGTTTTCATTACCAACCACAATGACTACAAGCCTCCTGTGGTGCCGGATCCGGTGGATTTGACCGTGAAGAAGGTCTGGTCCGATCAGAATAACAAGTATGGTGTTCGTCCGGGCAGCGTGACGGTGACGCTGTACAACGGCAATACCGCGGTTGAAAAGGTTACACTGAACGCATCCAATAACTGGACCTACTCCTGGACGGGTCTGGATGGCAGCGGCAACTGGAGCGTTTTGGAAACGGGTATTCCTTCGGGATACTACCCTTCCTACAAAACCAGCAATGGCGTTGTTACGATCACCAATACCTATTCCCCGGCTCCTAAGACCGGTGATGAATCAAATGTGATTCTTTACAGCAGTCTCCTGGTTGTGAGTGTAGGAACGTTGGTGTTCCTGTTCCTGACCGGTAAGAAGAAAAAGCATAAAGCGTAAGCAAAACCCCCCATCCATGGTACCGACAAAATCGGTACCGGGGTGGGGGTCCTTAAATTGAGTACAAGGAGTACTGTAGATGGTCAAAAACAACAGCCAAGAAGTGATGCAGAAAAAGGAATTGTGCGATTATTTATTGCTTCAACTTCGGATGATAAAGAGAGTGCCGAGAAGAAGGTTGCAGACCTTATGGTACAAGATACTGGAGATATCGGTTGGAATGATGATACGCAGTATAAAAGTCTAATTCTCGAACATCATATGGCGGCAAGCAGGTTCGGGTTTGCTGATTTATATATGCCACTAAATAATTCAGGAAAATTCGATACATCGCTGCGTGATGGATCTATTACGGAATTGTCAATTTTATCAAAGATTGTGTCTCCGTTAGTAACAGCATATCAGAACGGAAATGACTTTGAGGTTTCCAAAATTGTAAGAAAGAATTCGCCTTTATTAGATAAAGAAGCTTTTGCATCCGAATCAGACAATCAAACCAAAATGCTTGAAAAAGCTGGGAACGCAGTAGAATCATTAATGCACCTATGGAAGGACGAAAAGATTCCATCTTGTTTGGAAGTTTTAAAATCCATTCGAGATACAGGATCGTTTAAGGTTGGAAGTCGTGTTGATGAATTGTTAACAGAATTCTCCCAAGGAGAAAACGAAAAAGTACCAGCTCTAAGAAATGCATTATCTGTACCGTTTTGTGAATTGGAAAAATATTCATCATATGTTACTGACAATACTCGTTTTGCTACACATCAGGGCGTTAAGGGGTTAGAGTTTCCCAGAGTTATGGTTATTATGGATGATGCACAGGCCAGAGGTTTTTTGTTTAGTTACGAGAAGTTGTTTGGTGCAAAAGCTCAAAGCGATACTGGCGTAAAAAATAAGCGTAAGGGTAAGGATACCAGCATCACGAGAACGGCACGTTTCTTTTACGTTGCCTGCACGAGAGCAAAGAAGAGTTTGGCGGTTGTTGCTTATACAGAAAATATGGAATCGGTTAAAAATACAGCATTATCAAACGGTTGGTTTTCAGAAGATGAGATTTACATCCTGTAGAATCATTATATTCTGCAGAGATTTTCTACTCGTTTGATTAAGTCGAAATAGTATAGATATTGTTGCCGATAATATATGATGGATGATCTTTTGAATTTAGAAATAATAATAGGGTAAATACATGATTTTATGGGTGGTACAATGCCGGAAGATTTACCGACACCAGAACAAAGTATTCAACAGGTTGAAAAAGAATAACTTGCCCGATTAAAGGCGAAAGCAAGGGCGGGGAAACTAATGCTGGATGAATAATTGTAGACCGGCACGGGGACTCTGCCAGTGCCGGTAATAAAAGAAAGTAGTTATGCGTACACGATTTCAGAAAATACCAGTTCTCTTGCTGAGGCTTGGATGTTATTCATAGCTTGAAGCCACGTGAGCCAATTAGAAGATTTTAATTGTTCAGTAATGCCCTGTTGTTTTGCCATTTGTTTTACGATTAAAACCGTGCGATCATGGGCGGCTTCATTTATATCAGCAAGGTGCTTTGTCAGAGTACCAGACAGGATTAAGACCATATATATAAAACGGGGTGATGCTCTTTTATATATGATTTGCGGAGAGATCCGTATAAGCCAATGGGACGAGTTTTGTTATCTTCTGGTAATTGCAAATTGGGGTAGTACATGCCATCTTCGGCAAGAATGTATTCAATGTTGTTTTCAATAAATCTTTTTTTTATAGAGTACTTCCATAGTCTACTTGTAAGCCGTCAGAAAGAACTCACTATGAGGCATGAAAATCTGGCGGCGGTAAATAAGTTCCTGCGAGGTGAATAAAAATAGTGGCTACATTTTGGCTACAAAAACATTACGGACGAAGCGGATTGTGCGGATAATTAATCATAAAACACGCATAAAGCGAATTAATAATACATTTTATGAGCATTCGCACGAATGTAAAAGACGAGTTTGAATAAGTGCTGGTTTTCCAGCACGTAACTGTTGCATTAAATGTGTTTCTAAATGATCATCACCAAATCCATATCCAATAATAATATACCGCTGCGCCTTGTCAATTTCCTCATTAGCACGTGCTCGATGTATATCGAACGGAACACTATACCCTTCGCGATATTTATTTAATCCAGGAGTAATTATTAAACTATCCTCTATTGAATAATCAGGCAATGAATATGGAATACTATTAATTAAATGCCAACTCAAACAACCATGTGGTTTCAAAATAATCACTCTTGGAGAATACTGCAGTTTTTTCCCTTTTCCATTCGTTCTTTGCACCCCAATACAAGAGGCATACTTACTTTGATTGGGTTTGAAACGGGCTATATACTTTCCAACAAAAAGTGTATCTGCCATTATTTCATTAGTTTCACATGCGTACTCAAGCAATCGATCATAATTTGTTGTAATTACTGTCATTCCTTCATTTCTTATATTAAACCGTTGTAAATATTCCGAAAATCTAAGTTGTTTTCCAGTTTTTACAATATCTGTCAAAAGCCTTTTATCCGCTTCACCAATATATATTGCCGTTACTTTCCGAATACACTCTTCAACATATGAACTTGGCTTAGTATTGTGTAAAGCTTCTTCTAATCCAACTCCTTTTGCCAAATCGTTTTCAATATTATTCCAGTTTTTAATATCACCTGTCGCAGACAACAATCCTGGAATTTCCATTTGCAATTTCTTAGCTAGTTCGCCCATTCCTGGAATTCCTTCTGCTAATGAGAGTCCTGATCCAACTATTGTAACTGTACCCTCTTGAAAAAAATCTTGTATTATCTTTTTTATCGTATCAATATCCATTATTTATCCTTCCGTATTATTCATGAAAACAATTTTCTATATTCTTCCGGCAAATACTTTGCCAATTCCTCCACCAACTCATAAACCTTCGTTCCCGGTGCTATCTCTGTCGGTGTTTTCCCCTGTCCCTCTTTTATAATTCGCTTCGCATATCGTATCGCTAATTTAGGACTTCCATACTCCATTAACAATTCAAAAATGTTATACATGTTTTTCTCATACTTACCAATCCCAAGTTCTTGAAATTTCTCATTAAGGAACTTCTTATACTCAGATCTGTGATTGTTTGAAGTATAATATGCAAAATGCAGAAGAAACCAAAACTCTATGCACTCGTTACTCCATGCCGCATGATATTGTAACTCTGGATTCTGTTTATTCAATTTCTCAGCACGTTCAACCACGCCATTAAAATGCTGCGCTGGAAAACTATCTTTATCATACACGCACCATATCTGCCCTTTTTGAAGTCGGTTCTTTTTCACATATTCTTCTGCCATTCCGATTACACGCATGGTCTCCGCCTGACAAGGCTCTATTTCAATCAAAACCATGTCTTTGTAAATCGGATTTTCTTCAATCCATTTTTTGAACCCTTGGAAATAATTCGGTTCCGTTTCTTGACCTTCACAAAAAATGTAATATCTGTATTTTTTCATTTCCAAATGCTCTTGGCGGCGCTTCTTTCTCCACGCTTCTGTTCTGGTTTTCCTAGGCATTAACCTTCCCCCAATCTATAATTCTTCTGAGGTATGGATCTGCACCATACTTACCTTCAAGATACTGTTTATCAAATTTGGCATCTTTACGAACAGACTCGCCCTTCTCATTTTTAAACTCTACAAGAGAATACAATTGAGAATTCTGTGCATTTCCTTTCGCCACAAACCAGATTTCATCCCTGCGAAATACCTCACTATTCATTGTAGACAAATCATGAGATGTAAAAATCAGCTGTGCCTTTTTCTTATTGATACTCATGTCATTGAACATCATAATTATATGACGTAATAACACCGGATGGATTTTTGCATCTAGTTCATCAATTACCAGTGTTGCTCCTGATAATAAGCTATCAGCAATAAATGGCATTAACCCAAACAATTTCTTCGTACCGCTGGATTCATCAAACAAATTTAGTTCTGCTTCATATCCCTCTACCATGTGTTTTGTGTACACATCAATTCGATCATTTTCATCTTTCACAACTCGGAAATCCACAATATCCAAATCCATTTCCTGAATCATATCTAGCATTAACTGCTTTACATCCTCTGAATTTGATACTGCCATACGGAGTTCTTCAATCGGATTCCCATAGTTTAGAAAATCAATGCCGTATTCAAACCATTCTAAAACGTCTTTTACCACCTCATTTTTCTTATAGGTAATTCCTAAATAAGATAATAATGGTAATGTTTCAGAAAGTTCGTCACTAATCTTTAATTTTGCAAACACACCCTTTAATATTGTTTCCTCTGCATTTCGCTCAAAAAGAGCTGAACGTCTTCCCGTCTCCAATTTCACACGATCTAGGCATTCATATACAACAATCTCTCTTTTCACATGAAGAATATATCTATATTCTGCCAGTTCTGTTCGGAAGAAAACTTCAAATTCTGTCGGTTCATTTTTCATTTCTTCCGAAAACGCAAAGGGCTCAATCAGTAATTTTTTCTGAAGAAAAACACGTTCCTCGTTATCTCCTGTTGCATACAACGGGCGTAACACTTTTGCTGCCACAGTATGCAATGCTTCCAAGACATTTGATTTTCCACCACCGTTTGGACCATATATTGCAGAAACCGGCAAAAACTGCTCCCCATTTTTATCCATTATCACTTTATCTTCATGCTCCGAAATAGCCGCCGCCTGCATATCAAACGTCATCTCATCTCGTATGCTCTTATAATTCTTAACTGTAAATTGACATAACATACCGTTACCTCCATTTCAGATTTTATCTTCTTTACTCTTTATTATACTCCATTTTTCACTTTTGTAAACAATATATGAGTTTTTCTCTCATATATTGTTTTGAAATTTTATTTTTTCTATTTTTCACAGTTGAAAACAAACTATTGATGGCATACATTTCGCAACATCTGAGACAATTCTTGAGTTCCATCTCGAATAAACCTTGAATATGCTTGGATAATTTATTTTCCCTCCTGCTTGTCCCCTTCCGCACTCTTCTCAGCTACCTCCTGCATAACTCGTTCAACTTTCTTCGCATTCACCTCAATAAATACTTTTAATATGTAATCGGCGGTAACTTCCGCAGTATTCGGATTATGAAAACGATAATTCAGTTTTTGTTTCTTCATAGCGGTGCTCCCACCTCCCTTTTCTCTTTGTCCATTACTATGAAAATATCTATTGAAATAGACCTTAACCTCACTTCATTTTTAAGCGTTTTGAATATCCCTTTATATAACGAAAGGAAAACGAACTCTTTTACAGGGTCAAGCTCCATATTTCTTTTATTTTTTCAGAGCAAGATCCACCCATGTTTAACATTATCACTTTTCTCTCCATGCCATCCCATGAGTTTTTTCTTACCGAGGACTTCCCAGACCTTTAAAAATAAATTAGCTTTTACAAAAAATGTAACAGCAGCACTTCGTGGAAATTTTGCATTTAAAGGCAAAAAACAGCCATACGATTTCATCTCTGAAATCATATAGCGGCATTTATCCAAAATATAATTTTTGTTGCGAAGCCAATTAGCAGGTATGGGAATGCTCTCCATCAAGGGCATACTCCGAATAAGAATATGCAAGAAATTGCGATATGGTAATACGGGGTGGATCTTGCTATATAAAAAGTATTCTAAAACATTCTATAGTTTGCATTATGAGAAGTTCGCCGATGGTAGCGTGAAATGTATTGAGGAGGAGATACCATTTGAGCTGCCGAAGGGGTGGGCGTGGGCAAGACTTCCATCCGTTTCACTATATATTTTTGCTGGTGGAGATAAGCCTACAATTTTTGAGAAAGAACCCACTGAAGTATGTTCTGTACCAATCTATTCAAATGGCACAGAAAACGATGGATTATATGGATATACAAATCTTCCCAGAGTAACTGAACCAAGCATAACAATCTCAGCGAGAGGAACTATTGGATTTTGTTGTGTTAGAAATGAACCATTCGTACCAATAGTAAGACTTATAACCGTTACTCCTGCAAATGAAATCAATTTACATTACCTTAAAGCAGTATTTGAATCATTGATTGAGACTGGTGAAGGTTCAAGCATACCACAACTTACCGTTCCAGGTATCAAACCTAAGTTGATACCTATTCCTCCTATTGTTGAACAAAGTAAAATAGAAAATAGGATTAATGAACTTTTAGAATGCATTACAGATATAGTTGCGAATAAAAAGAGCTTGTCAGAGTTAATTCGACAAACAAAATCCAAAATCCTTGACCTTGCCATACGTGGTCAGCTTGTACCACAAAATCCAGATGATGAACCTGCTTCTGTTCTGTTGGAGCGTATCAGAGCAGAGAAAGAAGAACTTATCAAACAAGGCAAAATCAAGCGTGATAAGAAGGAATCCATCATCTTCAAAGGTGAGGATAACTCTTATTATAGAAACAAAAAAGGGAAACTTTTTTGCATTGATAAAGAATTACCTTATGAACTACCAGATGGCTGGACATGGGCAATGCTTCCTGAAGTTGTGTTTTTCCAAGAAGGACCTGGAATTTTAAAAAAGGATTTTAGAGAAAATGGAGTGCCTTTAATTAGAATCTCTGGATTACAAACCGAAAAGGTACTTTTAACTGGATGTGATTATCTTGATGAAGAAATGGTTAAAAATAAATGGGAGCATTTTAAACTTGATTTGGGTGATGTTTTATTGTGTACAAGTGCTTCTATAGGAAAAGCTTCTATTGTCGGATATGAAGCTGTGGGGGCAATTCCATACACAGGACAAATCCGTTTCAAAATGTCGGAAGCGATTATTCGTGATTATTTTTTATACTTAGCCACGTCATCTGTATATTTGGATCAAGTTAATAAAATGAAGACTGGAAATTGCATTCAGCATTATGGACCAACACATTTGAAAGAAGTGTATGTCCCACTTCCACCAATCAATGAGCAAGAGAAAATTGCCGACAAAATAAAGGTTATTTTTAGCCAATTTAATAGTTTAGAAAATACACTTGTTTAGCCATTTTATAGCCGCCTTCATCTGAGGGCGGCTGTGATTTTACCATGTTACAATTTTGTCAACTAGAGCCTGCTGTTCACTGGCTGTTCGACGCAAATATATGCGGGTTGTTTCAATGCTTTCATGCCCCATCAGGTCGGCAAGCAAAGCAATATCGTTATACTTTTCAAGAAAATTCTTTGCATAGCGATGGCGGAAGGAATGAGGATAAACCACCTTTTTATCAAGACCATATTTGTCGGCATAATTCTTTAGTTGTTGTGAAATACCACGAGTAGTAATAAGATTTCCATAACGATTCAAAAACAAATAGCCAGAAGAACGTCCTATTTCCTCCAACCATGCAAGAGTTTCTTCTCTTAGTTTTTTCGGAATGAATAATCGGCGAAGCTTTCCACCTTTCGTGTACAAATCAAAATAACCTAGTTCCACATGTTCTATTTTAATGCGAATAAGTTCGCTAACACGGGCTCCGGTAGCAGCAAGATACCAAACCACAAAATACCATTCCATATTCCCGTCTTTTTTCAATTGATGTTTCAGGAACTTATAGTCAGCGTTACTGATTACATTTTCCAAAAAGCTTTTCTGTTGAATTTTTACAGCTTTAAGTCTGAATTGTGATTTGCCAAGGTAATCTAGATACTTGTTCATGGCTTGTATCCTTAAATTTGCAGTTTTAGGTTTGAAGTGTTCCATCAGATAACCTTTGTATGCAAGTAGGTTTTCTGATGATACCTGTTCATAGTTGGCAGTAAAATAATTTACTGTCCACAGGTAAGATTCGATGCTGTTTTCGGCGAGGTTATCCTTTTTTAGGTATTCCTCAAATGTAATTTTTGTCTTCATAAAAAGACACCTCCATAATTTTATTGGCGATAATTCGCTGATTAAATTATAGAGGTGCAATGTGTGAATTCCTCTTATTATGAGAAGATTGGAAGCGAAGTTCATTGTATTGATGAGGAAATCCCTTTTGAAATACCTGAAACGTGGGAATGGTTACGCCTAAAAAACTGTTGTGTCAAAGAGATAAAAAGAGGAAAATCACCCAAATATGCAACAGAGAGCAGCGATACGCTTGTATTTGCACAAAAATGTAACACAAAATACAATGGCATTGATATTGGATTAGCACAGTATCTTGATGAAAGCACTTTAGGTAAATATCCAACAGATGAGTATATGCAGAATGGCGACATTGTCATCAATTCAACGGGTACGGGTACATTGGGACGTGTTGGACTTTATCAGTCAAGTGATAATATCAAAAGCATTGATATAGTTCCAGATTCTCATGTAACCGTTGTACGTTCCTACAAAGAAGTTAATTCGTTTTATTTATACGCTTTTATGAAATCTAATCAGAGTGAGTTGGAAAAGAAAGGTGAAGGATCTACAAATCAAAAAGAACTTAAACCTGCCACATTAAAAGAAATACTTGTTCCTATACCTTCTATAAGTGAACAAGAGCGAATTTCTTTAGTAATACAAAAAGCATTTTCGATTATTAACACAATAGAAAAAAGCCTCAGCTGAGACTTTTTTCTATTGAATCAATGTGTTCGTATAGCTTGGAGATTAGAGATACTATTTCATCCTGCACTTTAGCCGGTGGAATGGGAATAAATAAATTACTTAGGCCACTTATAAATGATTTTCTACGCAAAATGGCAAAATTTCGGCATCAGGA
>OMGQ01000430.1_pt1 | contig 44067 bp, 36 predicted proteins | sample 1646071 | NCBI WGS metagenome assembly OMGQ01 (sample SAMN05578585, study PRJEB25193) | human gut metagenome | biome: Human Microbiome; feature: human-associated habitat; material: feces | host: Homo sapiens | place: USA:Birmingham
AGGTGACCGTGCGTCTGCGCCCGGAGCAGCATAAGCAGCTCAAGGCGGCAGCCTTCCACCGCGACTGCGATATGTCTGAACTGGTACGGCAGGCACTCGATCAGTTTTTTGCGTAACGTTGTAAAGCTGTAACGTTAGAACTTTATATGCAAGAAATTCCGACAAAATAAGGCGCATTTTGTCGGAATTTTGTATTTTATAAAATATTTATCTAAATAAAAGTTATAACTTTACAACGTTATAAAGTTATATACTATTGATTTACAGCGTCACATCCACCTTCCATCTCATACGTTAGAACGATTTATATTCGGATTAGACGGATAGAATATAGGGTATGGTTCCGAGGAGATTTATGTATTTGCTTAGACTCAAACTGTAGACGAGATAGCGGTCAGTTAACACTCTCGGTATTTGAAGCGGTAAGCGATTTGGCATCTGACAGCGGGGCGTTTACCATCAACCCGACCGCTCTCACTGTGACGCCGAACCAGCACTGCACCAGAGCGCAGATTATGACGTTTCTATATCGGCTGTAAGGCAGCAAATAAGTAATGAAAAAAGGAGAAACTGCGGTTGCAGTTTCTCTTTTTTTCTATACCGATCAGAGCGTAAAGTTATAAAGTTACAACATCACAAAGTTACAGTTTTTCACTCTGCTCACCCGCCAGATACCGTTTGAGCAGAAACGCGCAAAAGTACGGGAACGTATAAATATCGTCACTGAACCCGATATTCCCGGCGGTAAATTTGATGCCATAGTGAATATCCTCATACTTATCACTGGTGATGAGCGTGCGCAGAGACTTTGCCGTACCTCTCTGGGCCTTGACCTCGACCGGAATGAGCGCGGATGCCGTGCGGACAAAGAAATCCTGCTCGAGCGTGGAATCCTCGCGCTTGTAGTAATACAGCTGATACCCGGCCTTGACGAGCGCTTCACCGACTACATTCTCATACAGCGCACCCTTGTACACGCCGAGGTTTTTGTTGGCGCGCAAGTCCTCCTGCGCCTCCTCATCGAGCATGGCAACGAGCAGGCCGCTGTCCGCAAAATACAGCTTGTACTTTGTCTCATCATAATTGCCCTTGAGCGGCAGTTCCGGGAAATTCAGGCAGTAGCAGATGTTGACCATGCCGGCATCGTTCAGCCATTCAATGCAGCCGCGGTAATCGCGGAAACGCGCACCGGACGCGACCTTGGAAATCTGGAATTTCTTGTTGTCCTTGGCAAGCTGCACCGGGATGTGCTGAAACACGTTCAAAATGCGGGTCTGGTCCAAGCCGTCCGCGTATTTGCGGATGTCCTCCCTGTAGTCCGCGATAAGCTGGCGCTGGGTTTCGAGTGAGCCTTCAAACGTGCCCTTTTCGATGAACTCGCGGACAACGGCGGGCATGCCGCCGAGAATGCAGTAGTTGAGGAACAGCTCGCCGCAGACCGACATTTCCAGTTCGTTGAACGGCGTCAGCGTGCGCATGTGTGTCAGCATATCGTCAATAAAGGCATCGTCGTAGCCGCCGGCCCACAAAAATTCCTCAAAGTCCAGTGAGAACATTTCGTAATCGGTCTTGTAGCCGACACTGTTGCTCTCAATTTTACGGTAGTTGAGACCGAGCATGGAACCGCTGCAAATGACGTCGAACCGGCCGTCGATCTTGAAGAATTTGAGCGCGGTCGCAATGTCGGGAAACTCCTGCAGTTCGTCAAAGAAAATCAGGGTTTCGCCCTCAATAAACCGCTTAGACGGGTCGATACGCGAGATATTTTTGATGATATCCGCCGCTTTATAGCCGTCTGCGGTGATCATTTTGTACTTTGGCTCCTCCACGAAGTTGATCGTGATAACGCTCGTGTAGTTCTCTGCAGCGAAGCGCTGAATGGATTCGGTCTTGCCGACCTGCCGCGGCCCTTTGACGATAAGCGGCTTTTTATCCGGATTTGCTTTCCATTCCGACAGAAAAGCGTCGATTTTGCGTTTTAGATAAAGCATTGGGGTTCACCTCTTATGAGGGTATTATACCCCGACAGAGGAAGAAATGCAATTGCCCGCACAAAATGAAAGGGAGAATTTTCGGTTGATTCACATTTTATGAGCGAGTTATTACGGTTGAATCACATTTTTAAGGTTTTGCTGCCGTGCGGCAGAGGATGTGCAGCAGCGGTTGATTTGGTGTCAGCCGCGTGCTATAATGACAGTAAATAAAACCCTTTGAGGGACAGTAACTCGTCTGCGTATTTACTTGGGTCTGTACAATAGTGGCAATAACACGAGCCCCTGTGGGGGACAGCAACCTGAAGGTCAGGTTCAGCACCTTGAAGTTGAAGGCTTCGTAACAACTCGTGCCCCTGTGGGGGGACAGCAATTCGTACACCGTTCCGTCTTTCTTAAACTTCATCGTAACAACTTGTGCCCCTGCGGGGGACAGCAAACAAAAAAAGCATGCGTAAAGCATGCTTTTTTGCTTTCTATCACACTTTTCGATACCAGCCGTTCGCCTGTTCGATCAGCCCCATCTGCTCGAGCTGCCCAAGCCGCTGCTTGGTATAGCGCGGGTTCAGATGAATCTTCACCGAGATCTGCCGCAGGCTATGCGGCTGCTCGAGCAACACGAGCATCGTATCATACCGCCTGATTCTGCGCGCCGTATGCGCCCTTGCGCGCTGGATATGATACAGCCGCCGGCGTTCCTCGACACTAAGCTGGTCGGCGGTGCGCAGCGCCTTTCCCGGACGCGCGAGAATGGCAATACTGCAATCGTCCTGCGTGCGCGGACAGACCACGGAAGCGAACGTATCGGCAAGCTGCTGCTGCATCACATCGGCGCGGATGAGACACGCGCGCTGTATCACATCGGTCAGGATATCCGCGAGCGCGCGGCTCGGCTTGTGATACAGGCTGTGCTCGGTTCCGTCGCTCATCAGCACGAATGCGGCTTTGTCCCGCAGTTCGCCCTTGAACAGCCGCATAGTCTCGGCGGCCTTGTCCGAGGTGACAAAGGTGGTCTCATTCGCAAACTCGCCGTTGTCCGGCACGGACGCTACTTTGAGCGTATCGCCATCCAGATACCCGATCACGCCGTCACCGATATGCACTAGCAGGAACCGTTCCTCACTCACAGCTGCCAGCAGCAGCGTGCAGGCGAGATCGTGCATTTCGCAGCTATGCTTTTCGGCTTCTTCGGCGAGTTCATGCCGCAGGACTGAGAGTATCTCCTGCCGGACGGCCTCGGCATCCTCACATTCCTGATACTGAGCAAACCGGTCCGCGACCAGTTCAGCGGCGGCTCGGACCACTCGTTCCGCGCCGAAATGCGACAGCCGAGCCGAACCGGCGCCGTCCGACAGTGCAATGACATGCACGTTGTTTTTGTTCAGCCGGAAGGTTTTATCCTGACAGGGTACGCCGCTTTTCTTGTGTCCGCTGCCCTGCATGGCACAGCATACCAATCTCCACATGTGATCGCTCCTTTCTGTTACAGCTCGGCCCAGCCCTTGATGCCTTCAAAGTCGAGGGAAATGCTCTCACCGGCGATGGATTGGGATGTGGTGGAAACACTCTGGCTGAGCCACTCGAAGAACTCGCGGAATTTCAGTCCTTTCAGCTTGAGCGGCGAACGCATCGGCGAAAACTCGGCAAGCGCCTTCATATCGGCATGCGCGCCGATGCCGATTGGAAACACGGACAGCTTTTTGTCTCTTGCAAGGCTGTCCATACGCTGTTTGGCGCGTGCCAGATGGTCGGCAGCACCGTTCGGTGCACCGTCGCTCATCAGCACGAACCATGGCTGAAAGTAGTCCACGCCGACACTGCGGAACTGCTCCTTGCGGCGTTCGAGCAGATCAAGCCCCAGGTTGATAGCCTCGCCCATGGGCGTCATGCCGCCGGCCGAGAGCGTCGGCACCTCCGGCTGCTGGTCGAGGCCGGAGAAATCCCGCAGGCAGACCGGCTCCGTGCCGCCGAAGGTGATAACGCAGATATCAGCGGCGTACAGCGCGGTCTCGTCCTCCTTGATGGCCTGATAGAACTGGTGAACACCTTCGTTCAGTTCCTGAATGGGCAGGCCGTCCATCGAGCCGCTGACATCCAGACACAGGCACACCGGAACGCGGGCAGACGGGTTGCTGACCAGGTTTTTGCAATCAAACAGATATTTTTCGGTAGTATACATAGAAAACACTCCTTTAGCGGATTGGGTTTAGGTTAGGGAACAGGTTACATGCGGAACCACTTCTCCAGCGCGGAGAGAAAGGAGGAGCGGTCGGATTTGATCGGCTCATCGGTCTGCGGCTTCTCTTCACGCGGCATCTGATAGGGAATATCGCTGAAAATAGAGCCGCTTCGGCGTGTCCGGCAGACCTTGCAGCGGCGCGGCAGCTGAAAATCCTTCTTGTCGTAGGATTCCTTTTCGCCGTAGGTGATGGAGAACGGCTTTCCGCAGTCCGCGCAGAGCAGCGTCGTGTAGACGGCGTTCTTCTTGTGATAGCAGTCCGGGCACACGGTCCGTCTCGGCGCCTTTTTGATGTACTTGTGGTAGTTTTTGTACACCATCTCCTGCCCGCACTCGGCACAGTGATAGGTCTCGCCCTTGTTCAGACAGTCACCGCAGATGCCCTCCATCGCCTTGTCAGCCGGCACTTCATTGCCGCAGATGCGGCACTTGATGTACGCAACGTGCGGGTTCTTTTTCAGCCGGGTCGGGAACAGCTCCATCGACATGCTGTCGTGCTCGCACAGCTTGCCGCTCTGCAGCAGGTCGAGGTAATACTCGAACTTGCGCAGCCACACATCCGTGCTGAAACGGGTCTGCTCGGTGCTGTGCAGACCGCCCTTGCGGAAGGTCTCATAGAAGTCGTTCTTGAGGTAGCGCGGCAGGTGGCTCCAGCAGAAGCGCCACATCCCTTCGGGAGCCTTGCCGGAGCAGCGTTCGCCGGAGGCATAGGCGAAATCACCGTTTAAGATGTTCTCAACCTGGTTTTCGCCGCCCTGCAGGGAGTACGGCGGCTTGCCGGGCAGCATGATCATGAACAGCAGCGTTGCAACAGCGAAACGCTCGTTGCCGATGGTGCGCAGGAAGGTCGAGAAGTCCTTGCGCTGGATCTCCGGTGCGGTGAAGTTGATGGTGCCGACTGGACACGGAAAGCCTTCGATCTGGTAGCTGTCGGTATCGACAAAGTACACCTCGGTCGGGGAGACAACCAAAATATTGTTCGGGTTGATATCGCCGAGGATAACGTTGCGGTCGTGCAGGTACTTCAGTTTTTTCAGGATGGTGATGCACAGCGTCACCGTGTCCTGCTTGGTCCAGTTCGGGAAATACCTTTTGAGCAGCTGCGGCTGAAACACGCACCTTTGCAGCTCGCGTCCGTGCGCCTGCCGCATCAGATAGCCGACAAAGTTGTATTCTTTGTCGTACAGCAGCGCCAGCGGAAAGCAAACGCCGTCGCAGCTGAGGTTCTTGCGCGCCAGCAGGCATAACTTTTCGTGCCGGGTGCGGTTCAGCTTTTCCTTTTTGTAGATCTTGGCGACCATGCCGGGAATGTTGGTCTGGTAGATCGTGCCTTCACCGCCAGCGGTGATCTTGCGGCACAGCTGAATGTTCTTACGGCTGCTGTCATGCAGGGCGATGACAGTCGCACCTTCGGCCGGAACGGACAAAACCGTTCGGTTGCAGGCGCAGGATTTCACCTTGTCGGCCAGCCGGAAGCAGTCATCCGGCGGCACGGCAGCCGGACGGCGAACGGCGGCAGTCTCCGACTTGCTTACCGGTGTTTCACGGCGTTTGGGTCTGCCGAAGATGCCGAGACATCCGTTCTCGGTGATGCGCTCAACGCGGATGCTGCGCACGCCGTTTACCGCCTTGCTGCTGCGGATGTTCATAATATCGGCTGCAAGATTGTGATCCTGCGTGATGAGCAGCAGATCGTAGCGCAGACGGAACCGGGTAAAGACGGTCTGGAACACGTTGTCCGCGAACAGGCGGTCGTTGTCATCGCCGTAGATGGTGATGAGGTTGGCTTTCTGCAGGCGGTCAATGGTGCTGAGCGCTTTGCGGGCTGCCTGACTGCGGTGCGGATCGACGTGTTCAGGCGCTTTCGCGTGCTTTTCCACCTCTCGGCAGACCTGCAGCGGCACGATGATCTGCTTGTTCTCGCGCAGGAGAAGGGGAATGATGTTGCCCCAGAACTGATCGGCTTTTTCGCTCATCAAACTGCAGGTGTCGATGAAGATGAGATACTTCTTAACGGTCTCTTCGAGGTGCTCGGCAAATTTCTTTTCTACGGTATACAACATGATAATTCTCCTTTCAAATCAGTGTCCGCTCAGTTGCGGAACGGCATCGTGTAAGCGCCCAGCTGCTGCAGGTGAGCAATGCGGCTGTTCTTATCCGGATGGCTGCTGGCGAGTCTTGCGAACAGGCCGGTCTCGCGTTCGCCACCGATGCGGTCAAGCAGTGCGCAGAGTGCGTCACCGAAGCCAAGATGGAACGCGAACTCGTCCGCTTCGTACTCGGCGGAACGGCTCGAGTGCATCACGAGGGTGGTGCCGATGCCGCTCCACGCCCAGCTGCAGAAGCCGACGAACAGGATCATCATCGCGTGGCAGATCGAGTTCATCACGAGTGCGAATACGCCGTCTCGTCCGCCGACCAGCAGCGCCGCCAGATCGGCACCCCAGTGAATGAAGTTGATGAACAAACGAAGGAGCAGGAGAACGGTGGTGATGATCATGTTGCCGATGGTGACGAACAGGATGAGGTCGGTGTCCTTGTGGGCGATGTGGCCGAACTCGTGAGCGAGTGCAGCCTTGATCTGCTCCGGCGGCATGCGCAGCAGTCCTTCGGCAATGCAGATGGTCTTGCGGCCGGTGGCAAAGGCGTTGGCGGACTTATCATCGTTCATGAATAGCTGCACGTCTGCGGGAACGGACGGGTCAAGCTCGCGTGCACGCTCGTGTACTTCACGAAACAGCGGCATGATGTAGTTGAGGTAATCGGTTCGGCAGATTTTTTTGCAGCCGGTCTGCAGACGCAGCAGCCACTCGCCGAACGGCGAAAGCGCAACCGCAAGGGACAGCGCATAAAGGACGGCGCCGATGAGCAGTCCGACCGGCACAGGAACATTGCTGGAGTAGAACACGAGCGCGGAGCAGCCGCTGAAGATGAGGACGTTCAGGATGAGGTAAATGATCAGAGAAATGTTGGATTTCCGCAGGATTCGTTTGAAAAGATCAATGAAATACATAATAATCGCTCCTTAAAAGTTGTTTTGTTTTCAGCTGATGTACATAGTATAGCATCGGGATATCCATCGGAGATTTCAAAAACAATAGAAAACACAGCCATGGACCGCTGACAGCTGGGTCTATGGCTGTGTTCCATTTTTTCGGAAAATATGGTATACTAAGGACAATACCGTACAATACAGTACATCACGGGGGAACGACATGGACGAAAACAGAGAAGAACGCTTTTACGACCTGTTAGAGGCCGATGAAAACGATGCGGAAGCGCAGTATCAGATCGGTCTGTGCTATTTAAACGGCGACGGAACCGATAAGGATACCCAGAAAGCAGAAACGTATTTCCGCCGTGCTTCCGAACTGGGGCATGCAGCGGCAGCGGAGATGCTGGGGAAGGACAGTATTGCCGATCAATCTCCGAATACCGAGAATGTTAGCCTGCCGGAACTGTGTCTGCGCGCCGAAAAGGGAGATGCGGATGCGCAGTATGCAGCGGCAATGCAGTTTCTGGAGAATAATCGCTCCGAAGCACAGCGTTACCTGCGTATGGCGGCCGAGCAGGGTCATGCGATGGCGTGCTACCAGCTGGCCAGAACCATGCTGCCGGATACGCTCGATTATGGATGCGCTGTACACGAGGAACAGCCGACTTATCAGGAAGCTGTAACGCTGCTCAAAAACGCGGTAGACTGCAGCTGTGCACCGGCAGCGGAGCTGTTGGCGCAGTGCTACCTGTACGGACTCGGCGTAGCGCACGACCGCGAACAGGCGGAAAAGAATTTTGAACGCGCGGTTCGGTTTTCCACGCCAGAGCAGGCGGCGGAACAGATGCTTCAGTTAGCACTCCGGTATGCCGAAGGAGAAGATATTGACAAAAGTCTGGGTAAGGCGTTCAGCTGGGTGCGAAAGGCCGAGCAAGCCGGTATGACGGACGCGCGTGCGCAATTTGACGAAAGGCTCGCACAGTACGAGCAGAAGAAGAAGGAACGCGCAGAACAGGAGCGGCGGCAGGCAGAAACGCACGCCGAATGGCAGCGACAGCAGGCGCAGCTGGCCGCCGAGCAGCGGCGGCACCAGGAGGCTATCGCGGCGGAGGAACAGAAACAGCAGGCAGCTGCCGAAGCCGAGCAGAGGAAGCGCCGGGAGGAGGAGACCAAACAGCGGCAGGAGGAAATTGACGCTGCTGCAAAGAAATTACATAGCGAACGCCAAAAGCAGCAAATAAGAGATACGTTCTATCGTTATCTGGACCGCATATTGGAGATTTTGGGTCAGATCGCTGGCGGCATCTGCAAAGTGCTGATGTTTATCTTTGGTGGTATTTTCTCCCTGATAGGTTCAAAAGATAAAGACGAATCTTCCTGCGGTTGTATACTGCTGTTTATTGTTGTAGCGTTAATTTGGTATGCTGGAAGCCAGATATTACATATCTTTTCGTAAAATAAACAGCCTGACCTTATGGTCAGGCTGTTTTTCTGTTATTACAGGTCGTTCAATATGGTCTGCATCTCCTGCTGCAGCGCGGAAATCCTTTCTTGTGCTTCCTTGATCTGCGTGTTCAGCAGTTGTTTCAGCTGGTTGTTACGGTCAACATTCGCCGAATGATTTTTGAGATTCCGGCTCTTCTGCACCGTCTGGAAGATGTTCCACAGCATGGCCAGAAGAATAACAAATGCCCATGCAAGCATCATCATACCTACATTATCTGCGTCCGGGTCCTGCGGAAGCAATACACCCCAGAACATCAGCGTCATAAACAGGAAGATAAATTCCGAAATATAGCGGCGGATGCTTCCTTCACGCCAAAACTTAAACATAAATATACCGCTGAGAATCTCGCACAGGCTGATTATAACCGCGTTGGTGCCGTTGCCAGACTGGAAGGATAGCAGCACAAGCCCCAGCATACTTATTGCTGAAACTACTGCACCGATGACCAAAAGGGTTCTCTGAGCCTTTCCCGGCGGTGTGCTGATATCATGCGGCATGGTTAGCCATTTATGCACATTTTCGCGTTCAAACTTTTGCGATTGCGCGCGTGTTACTCGCAGCTCTTGCAGTTTGTTTTCCCATTCCTGCAGTTCCTGCTGAATCTCATCATAACGCTTTTGGTTTTCGGCTTTGTCTGCCTGACGCTGCTGTTCCTTTTCCTCGGCCTCGCGCTGCTTGACGGCTTCGGCTTCCTGCCTCTGCCGCTCCTTTTCCTCGGCATCGCGCTGCTGCGCTGCGCGATAGTTCTCTACATCGCTGCTGAACTGCTCCATCGCATCGGCTGCACCGGCGTTTTGCGCGCGCTTGACGTAGCTGAGCGCCTTACCGTAGCTTTCCGGCACGCCGTTGCCGACCGCGTAACGCTCGGCCAGCTCGATCAGCGCCATCGGCTTGCCCTGCTGTGCGTACAGCTCGGCGGCCTTGACAAAATACGCCTCAGCCTGTTCCGGGTCGTTCTGCAGCGTACCGCGTGCGTTCAGATAGCAGTCGGCCAGCCGTTCTGCCGCATGCGGAATACCGCAGTCAAGCGCATTTTTGAAATAGCGGACCGCCTGTTTTTCCTTCTCGAACCGGTCGTTCTGGTTTGCACAGTTCATCGACTGCTGCAGCAGGCTTTCGCCGAGTTCGTCGCACGCCTGCCCGTTGCCCTGGTCAGCCGCGGCTTTCAGATAGCGGTCTGCTTCGGACTGCGCCATGCCGTGCGCCATGAAGTACCGCGCTGCCGCGTACTGCGCGTCCTTGTCTCCATCCTCGGCTTTCATGCACAGTTCGAGGATGTCGGTCTCCGCAGGTTTCTCCGGCGTGTCATGATTGCCGCTTTCAAGCAGCGCTTTCGCCTGCTCGTGTCCCTGATTTGCGGCTCGTGTCAGCCACTTTTCGGCTTCGGCGGTGTCCTTCTCCGTGCCGTCGCCGTTCAGATAACACAGGCCGATCTCATATTGAATGCCGGCGTCATCGGTGTTTTCTTCCATCAGATCATAAAAACGATCTTCTCTGTTCATTGGATGTTCCCCCTTGTTTCTGTATTTTCAGACAGTGCTTTTCGGAGTACCGCCGCAAGCTCCTCCTGCAGCACCTTTGGTCCTTGCAGCTGCACCATTGGGCCGAGATACAGCAGCCGCCGAACGATCTCATGCGCGTCAAACCGATACCACCGGAAGGACAGATGCACCATATCGTGCGAGATCTGCCGCGTTTCCTCGAACTGCTGGTTCTCGAACACGAGAAAACAGCGTTCGATGGCTCCCTTTTCCGGCTTGACGGCCAGCCGCACCGGTTCGGGCATGAGCAGGCGTTCCATCGCCTGTTCGATCTTCTCTTCCGGCACATCGCTCGTCTGCATCGGTTCCGGTTCGAGGATGTTCTCTAACTTGGCTTTGATCGTGCGGTCCTGCTCCTCGGAATAGAGGATCAGCCACCAACGGCGGTCAAACGCGCTGTATTCCAGCTTCCATGGCAGAGCGGAGGCGGTCTGCGGCGTTTTGTCATCCCGGGTGCGGAATCGGTAGCGGATGTTCTGCCGACCCCGTATCGCGCGGAGCAGCGTCCGAATTTTCTCCTGCTCCTGCAGGCCGCATGGCGCTGCATGCGGCGTATAACGCTGTATTGCGTCAAACGAATCGCTGCCGCCGCAGAACTCCGACAGGCGGTCGTACAGGTTTTCCTCGAGCAGCAGCCGCGCCTCCGGCATGGCCAGCATGTACGAGAGCCACTGCTTTTCAGTCTGCTGCATCGGCAGGCGCAGTTTTCGGTAGTTAAGGTTCAGATAATAGCGATTGTCCGCGCGCTGGACAATTTCGTAATCGAGCAGCGGTTTTATGACCGAATCTGCTTCGGTAAGCCCTTTCTTCCTCGCCAGTTCAAAGGCTTCGCGGACGGAAATCGTTTGACCGCCTTGCAGCCGCGCGAGTAGCTCCAGCGCGAGAAGAAAGGCGCGATTATAGTATTTATGAAACAAATTCACGGCATATTTCTCTCCAGATTTTCGAGCATTTGTGTCAGCTGGGACGAAATCCGACTGTCCAGATCGTGTTCTCCGGGCAGAATGCGCAGCCACGGCGCAAAGGAGCGCAAAAACGGCACCAGTTCACCCGGATCGTTGACATAAGCGCAGTAGTATTCCTGCCCGTCCTGTTCGATGATCTGTCCCTGCCGTATCTCGCGTTCAAACTGGGTGCGCATACCGGGAGCACTATCGAAATGCAATTCGGCACGGACCTCGGTTGTATCTCCGTAGGTGATGCGGCCCGAGCAGCCGGTGTGCGTGAACGTGTCGGCAACCGTCTGTACCGCGTGTTCCCAGACCTCCTCGGAGACCGGTTTGCCCTTTTTCACCGCATGGATGCTGCCGAGCCGCACCATCGTCGGCATTTCACCGCGCATACCGAGCAAATACCAGCGGCCCAGCCGGGTGTCGATGCGAACGGCCACAGGCAGCAGCGTTACGGTTTCTGCCGCCGGCTTGACACGTCCCTGCACGGCCTTTTCGGTTTTCAGCCTGTCCCATTTGACTTCCGCTTCGGCGTGCTGCGCGATGATATCCAGCAGTTGATAGACCAGATCCTCGTCCAGGATATTGGCGTTTGTGTTATGGCGCAGCAGGAAAGGAGACGGATGCTCATGCGTATCGCCGCGACGATAGCGCTCGTTTGCCACCTGTTCGCGGATAAAATATCCGGTTGCGCGAGGATAGCCGACACCCGAAGTAAAGGTGACGAAATGCTCGAACTGCATCAGCTCATCCTCGGACAGGATGCCGAGAATGTCCGGCGAGACGGCAAACCGGCTGCCGTTTTTGCACAGATAACCGGCGCTCGCCAGGTCTTTCAGGTGGCGCAGCACCCAGTTATACAGCGAACTGCCATCGGCATCGCTTTTGCCCTCTTTTTCGAGTCGGCTGCACAGTTCGGGTGCGGCAGCCGGCTTCTGCGCCAGACCGTTCAGCATGGAGAGCGTCAGCGGCAGCTCCTTTTGCTCGTCCATCGTGTACAGCGAGTAGCTGCCGGACAGACCGTATTTTCCGCTTTCGGTATACAGCCGTTCCATCCGCGGGTACTTACGGCCGCCGCGGACAAGTGCGTTCTGTTCATCCTTCGGGAAGATATCGTAGATCAGCCGCAATTCCTGATCGTAGGATTTGACCTTGATGATATTCGCTGCTTCAAAATCCTCGCGGGAGAAAAAGCCGTATAAGTAGATATGACTGAGCAGGCTGCGAATGCTCTCGTACTGCCGCCGTCCTGTGATGTTTTTACCCATAACCCATCCTTTTTTCGTTTCTCTCAGAGTTTGAGCAGATTGGGATCCGTGTGGCCCTCCTGCTTTTCCTGCACCCGAATGACGATCAGGCTCATATCATCCGAGGTGCGGGACCAGAACACTTCGTTCATGTTCTTTTCCAGCAGAAAGCTGACCTCGTCCTCTTCCTTCTCTTTCAGCCAGCGTGCAATGGTCCGGCAGGCCGGAGCAGGCTCGCCGGTCGAGGTCTGGTACAGGCTTTTCGCCGTGCCGTCGCTCATCATGAGCAGGGTGCTGCCGGCTTGGAGCGTGCCCTTCTGAATTCGCAGATGCTCGACCGCATCGTCGCCGGTGATGAACCAGGTTTCGTTTTCGTATTCGCCGTTTTCCGGCGGACTGAATGTGCGCATTTCGCCATTCGGCTCTACAAGAATCTGCACACCGTCTCCGATGTGACCGGAGATATAGCGGCCGTCCTCAGCGATGGCAACAAACAGCAGCGTGCACGCCTGATCGTAAAGCGAATAGGGTTTGTTCAGCATGGCATTGGTGGCTTCGACCCATGCACCGGTTGCGACCATGTGCGGTTCGTATTCCCAAAAATCTTCAAAGCGTACGTTCAGCTTGCTTGCAACCGCAACGGTTGCCAGCTCTGCACCGATGTGGCTGTACGGACGGCTTCCGGCGCCGTCTGCAAGTGCAGCCGTGGTGTAATCATCACCGGCGAATACCGCTGTTTTGTCCTGACAGGGGATGTTATGCAGACTATGGTCCGAGCCGGTCACCCTTGCTAAACTGATCTTGAATTCCATACAGTTCACCTCTTGTAAACGGTCTTTACTTCACCCCATTCAGCGGTAGGATCGTACTTGACTTCCTCGCCGCTGAGCGATCGGCTGGTCTTTTGGATACTGCGGCTCAGCCAGCCGAAAAAGTCCATAAAGCGCAGGTCGTTCAGATACTGCACCTGACCGTCCGGCGACAGTTTGCCGAGCGACGTATACTCCGCCTTATCCGCATCGCCGACCGACACGCACAGCACGCTGAGGTGCTTTTCGTCACTTTCGGTCTTGAGCAGCCTGGCGGCCTTGTCCAGATCACGCATGGACTGGCTTTCGTCGCCGTCTCCGATCAGGACGAGCCATGGACGGTAATGGCTGACACCGACCTTGTTGTACCGCTCGAGACGCCGCTGCAGAATGGTATGTGCGGTGAACACGGCGTCGGCAAGCGGCGTTTCACCGTCGGCGTGCAGTTCCGGAATTTTGAGCCGGTCAGGCGACTCAAAATCGCATTCTACACGGGCCGAGGTTCCGCCGTAGCTGACAATGCACAGCTCAACCGAATCTGCCGCGATCGGATCGTTCTCCAGTTCCCGGCGAAAGCGTTCGAGACCCTCCATCATCTTGTGCAGACGGCCGTTCTGCAGCATGGAATACGAGCAGTCCACGCATACGATGATCGGCGTGCGCGATTCCGGATTGTTGGCCAGTTCCGTAAGGCTGATCTTGCTTTCCTCCGGTGTCTCTACCGGATATTTGGGTTTTTTACTGGAAGCCATAGTGGTTTCTCCTTTCGTGCACGGCGGTTATCGGGTTCCCAAATGCTTGGCAAGGCAGCTGGAGCACCAGACGGATTTTCCTTTCATCCGCATCTCGCGGATCTGAGCCACGCTGCGGTTGTAGATGAAAGCGCCGCAGTCGTCACAGTGTTTGGCGCTCAGGCAGTCCGGGCACAGAATGTCTTTGTTCTTGCGTTGAAGGCTCAGGACTTTACCGGCGGTTGTGGCAAATTCCCTGCTGCATTCCGAGCAGGTAACGCGGTAGGTCTGGCGGTTCAGATTCTGCTGGATATCCCAGCAGAACAGACAGAGCATGGGCTCACGGTTCGCCTGACGGCGTTCATATACATCCTTGCCCAGATTGAACGGTTTTCCGCAGTCCTCGCAGATCAGATCGACCATTTCGGTGCCGTCCTCGGACACATCGGAAATATCCTTGTACGAGTTCGGGACAAGTTCATCCGTGCTGTGCCCGAGTTCGATCTGGCGGACATACTCGGTCATGGTCTCGGCCCACTCGGCAGCAGTCGAACGTTTTTTGTTGGTGAACGTGTTGTAGAACGGCGTTTTGACACGGCGTGTGGTGTGGCTCCAGATGTAGCGCGAAAAGCCGACAGGCGGGTTGAGTTTGCTGTTGGCAGGCTGGTCCTCATCGTCCGAACGGTAGGGATACGGAAATGTACCGGCAATAATAGCATCGACTACATCCTGATTGTTGTTGTTGCGGCTCTCGTAGGGAGCACGGCCAAGCGTGAGGATCTCAAACAGCAGTACCGCGAGGGAATACTGCTCATCCTGAATGGTGCGGGTAAAGCCAAAGTCCACTCTGCCGAGGCGTTTCATCTCTCGATGGCGTTCCGGGGGCGTGTAGCGCACCGTGCCGACCGGACAGCCGAAAGCGCCGATCTGGTAGCTGTCGCAGTCTACAAAGCTGACGCTGCAGTCCTGCGCGACCATAAAGTTGCGCGGATTGATATCGCCCATTAAAATATCGTGGCTGTGCATCTGCGCAAAGATGGACGCAATATTGGCAGCGATCTGTGCCAGACTTTTGCGCGTCCAGCCGCGCTCGATGATGCGGCGCTGCCCACGGCCGGGATGGAACACGGTCAGCGCCAGTTCGACACCGGCGGCACTCGGCATGAGGAAACCGACCGGGATTTCATCCTTCGTGTACAGCATCGCGCACGGCCAGCAAAGACCGTGAATATGCGGATCATGCTGCACCATGTAGTCCAGCTTGTTCTTACGCTCGGTGTTCATTCGCTTTCCGGTGTAGATCTTGGCCGCCAGATGTTCCGGCGAATTGGTATTGAAGATTTGGCCTTCACCGCCTTCACCGATCTTGGACAGTAAGCGAATTTCGGAATAGTGTCCGTCCGGCCATGCAGCGTTGAGCACGGTGCCGGTTGTGCTGTGCGGCGCCTTCGGCTCTGCGGGAGCCGGTGCAGGTGCGGGAGCCGGTGTGGATTTTGGGTCTCTCATCTCGGAGAGCATCGGACAGGTTGCACCGAATAACAGCAGTTCGGCTTCGTCCATCGGCTTGGACGTAACGAGGTTGCGGCAGGGCAGCGCGGCAGCGGCTTCTGACATGGACTTGTCCATGGTCAGCAGCCAGAAGCGCGTAGTCGGGTTCTGGAGAGCGGCGGCACGCAGATTGTCACTGCTGTCGCGGCTGGTGGTCGGGCTGTACACCACACGGATGAGACCGTGTTCGTTGAGTGCTCGCAGAGCCTTGATCGCGTTCTTTTCGCTCTTATGCAGCTTTTCCAGCGCGCGGCGCCGTTCCTCGTCGAAGGCTTCGGTGTCGGACGGACGGCTGCTGCGGAATTTGGAGAACATCGTGCCGATAACGGACGAATCCAGCCAAAGCTGCTTTTTCTCCTTTGCGAGCAGCGGCAGCAGCGTTGCGGAGATATAGCGGCGGCCGACTGCGGACTCGAACAGCGTTTCATCCGCTGTGAGCACGAAATTCTGCAGAACGGCCTGCAGCTGCTGCTCCAGCTTGAACATACGGCGCTCGGGACGGAGAGCCGCGCTGACCTCCTCCGGCAGACGCAGTTCATCCGGTTTGTTCTCGGCGAACTCCGAGGTATCGCCGGTCTCGTCGAGCTTTTCGAGTTTTTCCGTGGTCTCACGGCGCTTTTTCGACCGTTTTTCGGTCTGCTCGGCAAGCTGCCTGCGTTCTTCCTCGCTGCCGCGCGGACGGAGCACCGTATAGGACAGCAGTTCTTCCAGCTTTGTGCGGTCCGGATATTCGTAAATTTTTCCGTCCTTTTCGTTGATGTTGTAGCTTTGGATCACGTCCCTGACGGCGGCGATCTGCTCCAACGTCAGCTCGTCCGTACGGAATACCACGCAGGCCGCGTCGTCAAGGTCGATTGGCGGCGCACTGAATTTCCGGGTGTATTCGTCCTCAATGCGTTTCCAGTACGCGCGAATTTCGTCCGCAAACGGAAAATCTTCTCTTTTGCACAGCGGTACGGTAATGCGCTCCAGCAGCTGAATATCCTGCTTCAGGCTGTCTGCTGTGATGTTTTGAATGCCCTCGATTGTGTCGTGCGAGTATTTGTTTCGCAGATGAATCGCTGTTTTCAAGTTTGAGGTATAATTCCGTTTGTCACCCATCAAATTGAAATAGCGAAAGAAATTGTCGCTATCTTTCGGGTGCACATTCGGTTTGTCTGTATCGAATACGCGCTCGTGACCGTGTGCCAGATATTTCAGTGTACATTGGTAATCAATCGCGGAATACGGGTCAGACGGTACTTCATCCGGATCGCCGTCATACTTGTTTTTCCCTAAAAGATTCTTGCCATATTTACCTTTTACTTTGCTTTCCAGAAAAAGTCCTCTCCAGAACTCCGCATCGGATACACCGTCGTCTTTATTCGCCGCTCGGCAGCCTTCGGCCAGAAACCGGCGCACACCATCGGCTTCGGTCAGGTTTTTGCCGAACAGGTTGGCCATGCGTTTCTGTTCATAATCCAGTTCGATGCTCTGCTGTTGTTTTTTCGCCATCGTTCTCCCTGCCAATCCCTTTTTGTGTTGTTTCCAGTTTATCATATATGCAGCAGGATAATTTTCAATTTCCATAGAAATCGCACCTGCCTGAAATGTTACAAAAAACCAATTTTAATTATAGCACATTTGCCTTGATGCGCAAGGGAACCGCAGGCGAGAAAATCAGCTTTTGTACCCGTGTTTTCTATCGTTTTTGAAAGAACAGAACGGTACTTTTGCGGTATACTGCAACTGCCGTCAAGGGATGGCGGCAGTTATTTACTCCTTTCATAGAGACAGAAGATTATCCACACCAGAGTGCCATAGAAGGAGGAATTTTTCATGGCAAAACGTTTTTTCAAAGTACGGAGCTGTATCGCGGCGGCTTTGTGCATCGCATCACTGTCCGCCGTCAGTGCGCAAGCGTTCTCGGATGTTGCACCGAACGCTTATTACAAAACGGCGGTGGATTGGGCGGCCTCCGAAGGCATTACATCGGGCTCGGACAAGGACCGATTTTCGCCGGACAAGCTGTGCTCGCGTGCACAGACGGTCACGTTCCTGTGGCGGGCAAACGGCTCGCCTGCGGTCAGCGGGAACAATCCGTTCACAGATGTAGCGCCGGAGGATTATTTCTATCAGGCGGTGCTGTGGGCCGTGCAGAACGGCGTCACATCCGGCACCTCGGCAACTGAATTTTCGCCGTACAAACAGGTAACACGCGCTCAGGTCGCCACGTTCCTGCATAGAGCCGTCGGCAGTCCGAATCCGCAAAGTATGGCCAGATTTGCGGATGTGAGCAGCAGCGCGTATTACGCGAACGCTGTTTCCTGGGCTGCAGCCAGCGGCATCACAACCGGTACGTCTGCGTCCGCTTTCTCGCCGGATAAGGGGTGTACCCGTGCCGAGATAGCGACCTTCCTGTACCGCAGTAAAAACGGTTCCACGCAGACGACAAAACCGGAACCTGCGCCGGAACCGACACCTCAAGTGACGGAAAAGCCGGTCAGCGACCTGACGAAGCTCGACGAGAAGAAGGAAGAGACCAAGCCGGAGATCGTCGAATCAGACAAGACGGAGGACACGCGGGAGCCGCATGAGACACCGTGCGTCACCGATGCGGAAGGTGCGTACAACGCCATCTATCAAGCAATCGTCAGCTACACAACGGAAGTGGACCTGCGGCAGTACCATGTCGATTGGAATACCTTCTACAAGGTGTGCAACCAAGCGATCGACGACGCCTATGTGTTCGACCCGGATGGTCCGTATCGGCATTTCTCCTTTGACACCACGCGCAAGACCAATAACGAGGTTGCTCGCTTGACGATCGAGTACGAGTATCTGAACGGTGCAGACGTTAATATCAAGCGAGAACAGTACAAGAATCTGCGCAGCGCGGTCAAGATCATCGTAGGCGAAGCTGTCACCGACGATATGAGTGACTACGACAAGGCGAAGGCGCTGCATGACTATCTGGTGCTGAACAACGAGTACGATATACGCCTGTATTCCGGCAATATGCCGCACATTTCGTACACCGCGTACGGCGCTATCCTCGAGCATACCTCGGTCTGCGCCGGATACGCCTATGCGTATAAAATGCTGCTCGAAGAAGCGGGTATTCCGGTCGAATACGTCCGCAACAGCAACCATGCGTGGGATATCGTGCAGATCGACGGTAAGTGGTACCATGTGGATACCACTTGGGACGACCCGACGCCTGACCGCAAGGGTTATGTCCGGTACGACTACTTCCTGCGCAGCGACAGCTTCATGTCCCGCGATCATTCCGGGTGGACGGCGTCCCGCAAGTGCACCAGCACGAAGTACGACAACACGACCGTTCTGAATGACGAGGAGCAGAAGCAACAGGAGGAACAGGAGCAGTATAACGCGCTGGTCAATGAAATCCTTGCGCAGATGCAGCAGCAGCTGGCGGCGATGCCGTATCAGGATGCCGAGTCGCTGCGAAACGCCGAAACCCTGACGAACGATGACGTTTCCTGCAAGATCTATATTCCTGCTGACAAGTATGAGTACGGACCGATGCTGAAGGCGTGGGAAAAGCTGACCCAACTGAATACCCGTGAGGATTTCGTCATCTGCGGTACGGCTAAAACGCAGAAGACCGAGGACAACCGGTGGTATTTCTCGGTGTTCCGCAAGGACATTCAGGCGGAGATTCAGCGCCGGCAGGACGAGAACTCGCAGGCGGTCTCCGAACAGGGTGAGAAACTCATCCTCGAGCTGCAGCGCGCGATCAAGTCCGGTGAAGCGGCGGACTACGTCTACAGCTGCCCGAACTATTCGGAAGCGGCTATCAAGTACGCCTGCGACCGCATGAACGCGGACGATTACACCTTTGAGGACTATACCCACATGGACTACATGCTGTTCGAGATGCCGACCAGCGTGAAGATCCTCAATCACCGCTGGGAGCAGAACCGCATCAAAGCGTGGACAGAGGTGTTTGAACAGGGTATCCGCAACCGCGAGACCCGCATCACGGTTGACGTGCCGAGCACATACGACCCGGGCTTTACGCCGGTTTCCTCCGAGAAGGACTTCATTTCCTGGGGTGCGAACAACGCTTTCTACGAAGGAAATATCGTGGACGGCATGGAAGCCGGTAAGGATTTCCGCAAGGTAAAGAGCGGGTTCAGCACCGACACCAGCGGCGAGATCAAGAGCTTTTTTGTCGAGGTGGAGTATCTGGACGCGCAGTCGTAAGACAAACAGGCGATAACCCAATAGGGGTGGTTGAACGAAGAACCGAGGGCTGTTCCGGCACATGTAATAGGAATGGCCCTTGGGTTCTTTGGTTGCGTTGGTGCGAATCGCGTGATATAATCTTATGCAAGGGATGGTTTGGGGCAGGTTTACACCGCAATAAACGGCTAATTTTACCGGTAATAGCGCTGTAATATCAAATTTTTGCAGTGATTATTATAACAAGTTACAGAAAAAACAGCTGAATAACTGAATTACTTCATTATTTTTTGTGCTGTTTTGCTGAAACATTTCATACCCCTATGGGGACAGCAACTCGGTGTACTCATACGAGCTGGCCGCCAGATGGCGAAACATTTCATACCCCTATGGGGACAGCAACGCGATGGCGCAGGTGCCGCCAATCGGAACCGAGGAAATATTTCATACTCCTATGGGGACAGCAACAAGGAAGTGCTTGTAAGCGTCGGCGAAGAACAGGCTGAAACATTTCGTACCCCTATGGGGACAGCAACGTCATCATGCTGATGTAGTCCACCTGCGCAGCGAGGAAACATTTCACACCCCTATGGGGACAGCAACCGCATGGTCAGCTCACGGTGGATGACGTTGTAGTGAAATATTTCATACCCCTATGGGGACAGCAACATAGCAGCGCCGATATTCTCATACTTAGAGATGACGAAACATTCATACCCCTATGGGGACAGCAACTACCGTACCAGTCATCCTTAGTACCCGGTACGCCAGAAATATTTCATACCCCTACGGGGACAGCAACAATCCTCGGATTCTTCGCGTCCACCTCAAAGTGGAAGCATTTCTTACCCCTATGGGGACAGCAACAGTCTCGCGGGAAATTCTCCTTGATCGGCTTCAAGAAACATTTCATACCCCTATGGGGACAGCAACTAGCCGATGAACATCTGCAGTTCGTCATCTGTGTTGAAACATTTCATACCCCTATGGGGACAGCAACTGCAATCCAATAACCATAAGTTCCCATCTTGAGAGAAACATTTCATACCCCTATGGGGACAGCAACACGATTGCGAGAGTCATTGTCTCGTACATTTCGCGAAACATTTCATACCCCTATGGGGACAGCAACGCAGGCGCTCAATGCGCCGCTGCATTTCCTCCGGCGGAAACATTTCATACCCCTATGGGGACAGCAACCCGGTTGCGGATGCAGTTCATGAGCCAGTTCATGCCGAGAAACATTTCGTACCCCTATGGGGACAAAAAGAAAACCGATATGTCCAATTGGACATATCGGTTTTTACTTTATTCGCTCTTGTTATTCACATGTTACGCCGCCCATACCGAGCGCCGTTTTAATGCCGACGCCCGCATACGGTGCAAAGTGCAGCAGCAGGTTCGCCATCGTAAGATGAAAACCATCCAGACGGCATTTAAGCGTCAGTTCTCCGGTGAATCCAGGAATGGACTGTCCTTTGAGCAGATAATCACGGCTCGACAGCCGGTACTCGGCAATGCGAAGTCCGTTTGCGATCGCCTGAATACCTTCGCCGTCCTCGTCCTCGATCGGACAGATCTCCGCAAAACAGCCGTTCCACTTGTTCAGCAGATTTCGCATAATGAGCGGCACGGACGGCAGATTGACATAGCTGCCATCGCTTTTGAATGCGGTCGGCGTGAGAAACCGCAGCTTCATTGTGCGGTGCTCGGGCAGCTGCAGCAGCGTGTCCGCCGAATCAATATGCTCAATCTGCATCGTGTTGACCTGCAGTGATTGGTTTTCTCGACGCAGCCAGTAGCGGTCCTGCTGCTCGATGATCGGGGCCAGCACGGCTTCGCTGTCCGCGCCGAGGAGATTTACATGCCAGATCACCTGCTTGTCCTGCACAGTGATGCAGCTGCTGAGCGGCGTGATGCCGTTGCTGTGCATGCGCTCGCCAAAGCCGTGCGGTGTCAGCGACAGCAGCGAAGAATACAGGTGGTAGCCCCATTCCGGAAAAATACGCGTCTCGTGCTCCGGCAATAGGGTGATTTGGTAGTGGGTGATCATATATTTTCCCTTTGCATGATTTCTTTGTATGTTTTCCGTTTATTGCTGTATTCCGATGCGGCATATACCGCATTTTCACAGCGGCTCAAGTACGTTAGTGAAACGCATACAGGAAAACGCTCCCATGTTATTTCCTCGGTATCTGCCGCATTCCCTGTGAATTTACGCAGCGGCTCCAACGGTGTTTTTCTAATCTGCGCTGTGGAACTGCACTTTTGGGTTGTGTAATAGTCCAGATAGCTCTGATAGAGCGCATTCATAATATCATCTTCATGCGTGAAATGCAGCGGCACGGTTTTAACCACTTTCGTAATATCTTCTGCAAAGAACATACGATACCAACGCTCACCGGTAGGATTTGCTGCACGCGAGCCAATACGTTTACGCAGATTGAGTATCAGTGATGCTAAATCAGCTAATCTGTCCTCTAATTCAATCCGGTGGTCAATATCTGTTTGATTTTCATCTGCTATTGTTGTTTCCAGCAGATCATCATCACCTTCGTCATCTCCGTTTGGCATTAACGGTGCATCCAGCGAAGTAGTATTGTTTTTTCGCTCGATTGCTTTTTTGCTGTCTTTTTTTCGTTCGTGCCAAATGCTTCCGAAATAACGAGAATACGGGATACCGTGGTCAGGATCAAAATCCTGCAATGTCTTATAAAACAAATTTAGCAAATTTATGCTCTTCTTTTCCGTGATATCAGCATAGAGTGGATCCTGTATTGTATCCCAGTCCTTGCACCAGTCGAAAAAACAAATCCAAACTTGTTCTTTCTGTTGTTCCGTATCCTTGCCGGCCTTCACCGCGTTCTTCCAAATGTTGACCGCCTGATTCAGTCTTTCTTCCAGTGTTTTTCGGGTTGCCTCAGTCATTCTGCTCACCTCAATCCTGCGAGATGATCTTCTCGATGACAGTGCGCGGATTCTTGACCTTATGCTCTGCCAACAGGCGAGTAATCTCATCCATCTGAATCAGAGCAGTCATATCGTTGACGCTGGGAGCAGCGCCACCCCAACCCGGCTGACCGTATACTAAACAGCAGATAGAAGCATTATCTAACAGACGATAGGCATACTGTATGGCCATGATCAAAATCTGCGACAGCGGCTTCACGCCATAGGTCATACAAGCATACAGCTTGTCATTATCTTCTACCTTTTCAATCAGGCGCTGAAAAGTCTCAATATGGCTGCGCACACCTGCATCCGCCGGAGCATTTACAACTTCTATGCCGCGCGGATAAGTGAAGCCAATCTTCTGGCTCATCTTCTCTACTTCCTCGCGGAATTTTTCAAGATTTGTTTCGCAGTTCTGTACAGCGGACAGAATCGCGACAACACGAATCTCCTCTCCCGGCTTGGCGTAAGCGTGCATAGCTGTCATGATCGGGAAACAGGTCGGTGTGTCCATCTGCAAGTCGCTGTTGTCTACGGCCTGATAAATGCAGCCTTTCAGATCATTGCCGCGCTGCAGCGGGATGATTGTAAAAAATGTTTTCATAAGACTCTCCTCAAAGCTTCAAATTGTTCAGCGCGTTTTCCATCACAGTACGCAGTGTCTTCAAATCCACAGCCTCCGGTGAACGGTAGCCATATCCCTTGAGATATTCGACCGCCTGTTCCGTGCTTTCCGTACCAGTGGTTTGTGCATGGTTGATCATGTTGCGCAGAAGTTTGATATACAGATAATCGCGTGCAATGTTTTGGAGTTTATGGATTGTATATTTCGATTTCAACTCAAATGGAGCTGATGGGAAACAGGTCTCCAGATTTTCGATCGTGTATACCTGCATTGCATACTGATCACCGCTTTCCTTAGATGCACTGGTGTACCGGCTGGCGTTCAGCAGGTAACAGAAAAACTCATCGGCATCGGAGAACCGTGTTTTATCATCGTATTTCGGATTAAACAGGTGGTTCTCCTGCTTTTTCTGTACAATATTCTTAAAAATTTCTGTCGGAATACATTCGATATACAAGGTTACGGCCTGCTGGTACATATCCCGTTCCAGACACCAACGGATCAGACTGCGGATTTTGAACTTCCGCTCACGAAAGATACTGTCAAATGCCGGAGTAAGCTGACGGACGAGTGGATTATCACAGGATTTTACTTCATTCACTGCATGGATAAACCGCTCAAGACATCCACTTACTTTGCTTGTTCTGCACAGCGTGATCGCCTCGTTAAGCGCTTCGAGTGCGTTGAGCAGTTCGCCGATCCGTTCGTCCTGCGGCTCTGCGCCGAAATACTTGCGCAGGGTGCGTACATTGCCGAACGAACTCATTTCCTGCATGCCGCCTACCAGGTCGAACATGCGGAGCAGATCGGATACATCGGTGATCTGCTGGTTGTTAAAATCAGCATAGGTCGCACCGATCGTCTGATTGTGGTTATACGTCAGTACGCGGCTGAGAAGCAGTAGATACATCATCGTGTTGCGCCACCCGCCGGTCGTTTCCAGCAGAATTTCATCACCCATGCTGTTTTTGCCCATGCCGCCCGGCTGGATCTCGTTCAGAACACGCTGCAGCGGACCTTCGGTAAACACCTCGTCATTCTGAAAATCAATAATCTTAAAGATATCGTCCGGTAATTGGATCTGCTTTTCTCGTGCGAACTCCAGAATATGCGTTTTGAAAAAATCCAGCGTGCTTTTCTTTGCCTGCGGCGTTACGATACAAATGATCGACCGGACATCCGGATGTGCCAGCAGCATGGCCTTGACCGGCGCTTCGTTGGTCTGCGTGCCGGTGATCTCGTGGGCCTCGTCCATGCCAAGTACACCGGCCGCGCAGGCATAGTCCTTGGTCTTCCGCTTGGATTCATCCTCGCTCAGCAAGCTGAGGAATAAAATAATTTTTTTCGCCATGCTGACCTCACTTTTTCTTCTTTTTCGAGGATTTTCCGGTATTCGACGAATGCGTCTTTGCACCAAATTTCAGGAGCAGTGCAGCTGTTGCATCCTCTGCAGAATCATACTTCGGCGCATCCTTTTCGGCTTCCTCACGCAGCTCGGCAACCGACGGCAGCGGATAATACATTTCCTTAAACAGCAGCCGCTTGGGTTCCTTCTTCTGGTCAATCGTCAGGTAATCCACCATTTCCGTATCCTCTCGGATCGTCTTTTTCAGATAGAAGAAGTCCTTGATTTCGGGTCTATCATCCATTTCCGGTGCGGTTTTCGATTTATTATCGTTCATAAACTGCTTATACGCCTGGATGAATGGCTTGCACTCTGCGGTTCTTCCTGCGCTCTCGAAGCCGGAAGCCGAATAGAGTGCTGCGAAATCGAACAGCCGCAGCTTGTCCAGTTTGACGCTCATACGGCCGAAGCCGTATGGCTTGCCCATGCCGATCGACTGATAGCAGCCATCATTCAGCACCAGCGACCACAGCAGCAGACCGAGTTCGTCTTCTTCAAGATTTTTGAAGCGAATTGTACCGCTGAACGCAGTTCCCTTCTTCATCGGACGCAAGGTAGTCAAAACCTTTTCATTGCCGCTTTGCGGCAGCGGGAATTCTACATCTTTAAGCCAATACTGCTTAAAACCGTTTAATTGGAAGGCGTCTTTCGGCTCATTAGGCTCATAAGAATAGTGCTTTCCTTCCTGCACATATCCCTCGAAAAAGCTGGGTTTTGGCTCACCAAGAACAGTTTTATACGCATCAGCAGGCGCGGCATTGCTTATGGCTTCAAAATCGCCGAAGGACACGCGCGAACGGTAAGATGTATTACTGCTTTTTTTGTTTTCGTCCTTAAAATTATGCGTAAACCCTAAAACCGCATGCGGATAGTCCAGTGGAAGCTCATTCTGCGAGGTAATACGCTTCTGCATTTTCCGAAAACGCTCGGGCAGACCTTCCGCAATGGAATGCGAATGACCGATGCGCAGATAGCGTGCCATGCCGAAATAAATGTGCCCATCATAATTTACATAGAAAACCGGCTTACTCTGTCCCTCCTCCGGCAGCTTCCAGAACTCCTGATACGCTTTCGCCGTATTTTTGCGCGCTTCGCAGTCCGCCTGATAGGACAAGCGGTCAGCTTCCGAAATATCAATGCCGTGTTGATCTCTATCGATCGGCGGAAAAACATACAAATGGTTTTCTTTCTGTACCGGTTTTCCGGTAAACAGCAGGATACCGCGTTCCTTGTGTGCCGGGGCATTTTCCGCTTGGTACAGTGCGGTGACATTTTTGCCGTCCGACTCATATGCGACTGCTTCTGTGCAGGCATATTTTTCTTTACCGAATACTTTTTCTGTCAGTTCACGTGATACACGCAGTACCGGCGTTTCTTTCGGCAGCGGATAGATCCGGTATAAGCTGTTTTCTCGCACCAGATAACCCGCGTTGATATTGTGCGGTATGGAAATCGACTTGCCGCTCCGGGCCTTTTCCGGCTTTACGCCCAGCGTATCCTGATAGTATTTGCGCAGCGGTTTGCGCGCACCTTTTCCTGCAATTTCGCGGTAATAAATCTGGTAATCCTCCAGATCCTCATCCTTGAGAACCAAACCATCCCCAAGAATCTGCATATTCTCCCTTACCATGCCGCGAATGGTAGAACCGGGAATCATATAGTTTCCGTTGGCGCCGCGGAAGAAATCCGCATTTTCCTGTCCGTCCGACACGAAAACCGGCGTTTCTGCGGTAAGCGTCAGATGAATCTCACCGGTGAGCAGTTCTGCACAAAGTTTATCATGCGCAGGCAGTTTGCTTACATCGGTATACCGCATAAACGGCTGACGCTCGGTAAACGGCACAAAGTTATATGGTGCACGAACGGTGTTTTCCAATGTTTTCGGCGGATAGTAGTTATCGTCCTTCGCCATTCGTCATTCCCTCCAATCGTACAGGCAGACGGCGCTCACACCGGCCTGACCGTCTTCATCAAATGTCAGGTATTCGCGCACGCTGACTTCACTGCCGAGATTACCCTGCAAGCCTGTATAGTGCTTTTTGATGTATGGGGTGTCCGCTCTGAGCGACACCTTGCGGGCTTTTAATGCGCCGTCCTCCCGGAAAATGCGGATCTCGGTATCATGATCGAAAAACCGTGCTTCGAGCAGTTCATCCCAGTTGATATCCATCGGCATTTTGCCAATAACAACACGGCTCAGCTCGGTCACCATGACGAACTGCAGCTTTTGGGCCTGTTGCAGAGCCTGTTCTATGCTATCTATCCGTTTCATGTGCGTTCCTCCAGTGCATGCAGCCAGGCCGAAACCAGATTGTCCGTGTCGTTCAGCTTGCAGCCGTCCACGCCGAATGTCATATCGGCGGTTTTGTCTCCGCACGCGATTGCAATGCGGGATACCTTAATATAACCGCGTCCGACAGCGCCGCCGCTGCCCAGATTATATAACCCAAGACCGAGGTCGCGCAGTGCGTAAACCAACAGCGCACAGCCGCAGATATCATCCTGCGGTGCTGTGATGGTCAGCGTGACGCCGCTTTTCAGCGGTTCTTCGGTGAATAGTCCGCGGCGTATCACACCGCCGGTGAATTTATTGATGCGGATACGCGAGACTGTCTGCTTTTTTGCCTTATCCAGCACCACATCGGTGAACCGCACTCGACCGGCGATACCGTTATCACCTTGTGCAGCACCGCGTCCGAACAATTCGTCCACGGCTTCCGAGCAGTCGAGCAAGTCGGCGATCGCCTGCACACGGGCACGCACAGCACCCTTGACCGACGAACCCGGCAAAACCGCCGTACCATTCTCCTTAATGTTCTGAATAATCTCCTTGCGCGTATTATTCTCATCGTATTCAACACGCGGAACCGAACTCTTGATCAGAATGCTGTCCGCAACGCCGTTGACTGTGAATGTACATACGTTTTCCGTGCAAATCTCCGGCAGTTCAAGTGTTTGGCCGTCAAATTTATCATGCAGCCAAGCATCCCGGTCGGCCTTGTCGGTCATGTGATAGGTCTGGCTTCGGACCGTCAGCGAAACCCGTCCGAAGCCGTTGGATTTCTGTGCGCCCAAACGGATCTCACCTGTGTGCAGCGCACCGAGCATCTGCTCGATCTGCGCCGGACCGTCGGTATCGCTTTCCGCGCCCATCCATGTCAGAGTGAACTGCATCACGGTATTGCGTGCAATGTGGGCCACATCGAATTTGCCGCTGTCTGCCGCAGACCCCATTTTGCCGTTGATGCGCAGGCGCGGACGAAGCTGAATCGTGGTATCCTCCGCCGATTTCGCGGCTTTTTCCTTGATTTCCATATCGGAAACGATGAGCTGTCCGGACTTTTCCTGCGAACCGAACAGCGTGTTTGCGGCGTTCTTATCCTGCTTTTCCAGCCAGCCGCGCAATGCGCCAGCCAGAGAAGCGGCCTGCAAGTATGCCTGTCCGTCCCGGTGACGGAGTACACGGTCGATACTGCCATCCGAAGGACCGGTACGCAAGGGCGTTTCCGTAACTGCCGTTACCTCATAACGAACTGCTTTATCAAACGTTGCCATGGCCTGCGTCCTCCTTTCGACTGTGATCGAACAGGTCGCAGAGCAGCTGTACCCGTTCCAGTGTTGTCATGTCCTGCATCCAAGGTTCGGTCGGATGCTCCAATACCGTGATGATCAGTTTTTCGATAGACGCAAACTTGCTGATCGCCTGTGCGCCCTTTTCCGAATTATGCGCAAAATAATTCTTCATCTGCTGCAGAGCATCGGGATTGTGTTTGTGCTCCTCGCAAATGGCCTGGATAGAGCCAAGCTGGCTGTCCGAAATATCGCCGGCGAATTTCTTTTCACACTGCTCCATGATCCATGTCAGACGCTTACGACGCAGTTCAGCCATATTCTGTCGGCGCGGTGCAGCGGTGTACTCCACCGGCTGTTTTGCCTTGATGCTGCCGAACAGCGATTCCGACAGAAACAGCACCTGTCCGAACCCTTCTGCGCGGCGCAGGCCCAATCCGCTCTGCTCAATGGCGGAAAGATGTTCCTCATTCGGCGATTCACCATCAAAGCTGATTTTGAACAGGCTGCCCGCATCATACATGCGGACGGCCGGTGTGTGGCATCCCCACTGACGGTTAAAGCCGCCGTATTCGGAGACCGAAGTGCTGCTGAATTCGGATGTTACGCTTGCCACACCGAGGTTTTCCGCGAGCACATCCCAGTTGATACCGCACGGCTCACCGTACTCGTTTGTCATGCCGAGCGGCGACAGCGCCAGCATATAAAGTATCTTGTTATCACCGTGACGCTGCATGCTGCCGTATCGGCGGTACGCCGGAGCATCACAGGGTTCAATGCTCATGCGGCATTTGCCCATGCCATCATAACGGTCGGCGCCGATCCAAACCGTACCGCACAGCACTTCTGCCAGCTTCGGTGCAATGGATGCATCATCGAGCAGAATGTAGCCGTCAAACCGCTGTCCTGCATCAATGCTGCGTGTCTGAAAGATATTTGTCTTGTCAGCGCCGCGTTGAATGCGCTGACTGCCGCCGGTCCTCGCGTTCCAATAGTGCAGTACGCCGTTTTCAATCGTGCAGAACGAACCGACATCGGCACGTTTGGAGCCTTCGGAAATTTCGCCGTTCTCTAAAACCGAACGAAAATCGCTGCCATCCTTCTGCTCATAAAAACCCTTGAGGGACGGGAGAACCGCCGGATTGTCATTCTGCACCGGAAATGCGCTCAGGAAGCGCGTTTTCTCGGTCAGCAGTGCAATTTTATTGGCGGCAAACCAGTCCGGTTCACGCTGTGCGAGCAGGCTGGCCGCCATACCGCGCACAGCCGCACCGGCAATGTATCCGTGCGTGTCCCAGCTGTTTTCACCGGAACGGTTGTAGTCGGTCATGCTGACCGGCGTTTCCGTATAAAGCGTGTAATGCAGGCAATGGGTCTCGCCGACCGTCGGAAAGGCGGTTTTCTGCGATTTTACCAGCTCTGCGGTAACTTTTACATGGCCGAAGCCACGGCTTCGCATCGTGCCCAGCCACTTGATGCCGCGCGCGGATTCCCGCACAAGAGACACATCCTGTTCCTCACAGAAAATCCTGCCGGTAAAGGTCTGTCCTCTGCAAATACACATCGCCGAGCGTAATGTACCCGTTTTCACAACATCGTTTTCCAAACTGGTAAACGTGCGGTGATCATAGCAGGTCTCGCTCTCCTCCGGCTTTTCTTCGAGTGTCAGCGGTGTCAGGTGCAGACGACGGCCGCCTGCCGTACCCGTCCAGCCTTCCTTGCCGAGCAGTGCCTCTACTGTATCCGTCGGGCCGCCGCTCCACTCGAGCAGATCCTGCATACTCTCACGCAGCAGGCCCTTGAAGGTAGTACCTTTGAGATACGGATAGCCGTTTTCGTCCTGACGGACCGCGATATCCTCGCCGCCGGGAATGCTGTGTCCTGAGCCGAAAATCGTATCGGAAAGCAGCTCCAATCTGACTTGTAATTCTACCTGCTTGCTCATGCATTCCCCTCCAGTCGCTCAAAGTGATCCATCATTTCGATCGCGTCAAAAAACAGGCAGTGAGAAACCGGTTCACTGTTTCTGCTGCCGTCATCAAAGGTGCGGAACGGCTGCTTGTCGATCGCTTTGCCGTTTTTCAGCATGGCGGCAAATTGGGCATACTGCTTGTCTGCCGTATCAAACTGCGCTTCAAATATCGCGCGGAGCAGCTTGGTGATTTCACTGTCCTGCAGCGCATAGCGGCATTCCAGATCGCCCTGCTTGATGGCACCGCGCAGTTCCTTGAGCTTGCCGCGCGCAATTTTTTCGCCGCTTTCCTGCACCGCCTGCTTCATCTGCATACACATACCGCGTACGAAATCATAGGTGCGTACATTCATTTTCGTGCGCGCAGCCTTGTCCATTTTGCCCTCGAGCACCACCACCGGACGTAATTCCATGCGTTTTCCGTCCTCGGTCTGGTAGTCCGCACGAATCTCACGGAGATTTTCTTTCAGCTGACCAAATTCAATATGCCAATCCATCACAGATACCGAACCATCTCCGCAGAGCGAAACGCCGTACTTCTTGGCACTGCTGCACAGCGCCTCCGCCAGATCATACGCCTGATGGAACGGGTATTTCAGATGTACCATAGCTACGCCCGCACAGGCCGCATAGGTTTCACCGTCCTGCGGATTGGTCTTTGCGGAAAGGTGCTTCATAAACCGTTCGGCACATTCCAGACCCAGACAGCCGCGCGCGACAAAGCACACATCATCACCGGCAAGAATGACCGGACGCACCGGAAGAATGCCGGTGTTGCCTGCGGGATTGGCGGCCTCGTAAGCGGCCACCTCTGCCGCCATTTCCCGAAAGGCTGCTTCAAAATCGTGCTGAATGCCCTCGCTGAAGCAGCGCAGCTTGTCGCAGCAGGCGTCCCAGCTTTCGGTTTCTGAATCATACAGATTCTTTACACGCTTGCCCATCGAGTTGCCGTCAATATGAACGACAGCAATAAAGTTCTCATCGGTCAGGCCCTGCAGATCTACAAAGTCCTTGGCGAATGCCCAGCCTTCCGGCGGGTCGATTGCGTTCGGTGCAGTAAGCGATGCAGCTTCCGATTTCTGCTCGATGCCGAGCGAGGTCAGTCGGAACGACGCCTTTCGCAGAGATTTTTTCTGCTCGAGCGCTTCGGACAGCCAAACCAGATTCTGACCCGGTGTCGCCGGTTTTCCGTTCTCGTCTGTCTCCCGATATTCCATCTGCTTGGCAAACAGCTCAAGGCCGTCATACTCGCGCATGGCCTTCTGCGTTACCTGCTCGGCAAAGCGTGTTGCCGTTGCTCTGTCCCCAAACTGGAGGATGGTGTGTCCGCCGCCTGCGTACACAAAATTCTCACGGCTGTTGTAATATTCCGGTGCAGCCTGCTTGAAAAATTCCTCGCTCGTCACATAGCGGATGATATCCGAACGTGCCGCGTTATCCCTTAGGTGGATGCTTGAAAATATATAATCCTGCTTTCTGGAAACCTCCAGAATCAAAAGTATTTTGCTCAAGGCACTGCCTCCTTTCGACATGATTTCATTATAGCACGATTTGGCAAATGTTCAATAATATTCAACAAGTTCTTGTATGTGTGCCCCGGTTTTGTTGTGCATTTCGCCCTGTTTCGGGTGAGGAAAAAGTGAAAACAGATATCACCTCCTTCTTATGTGGATTTTTTATGTTACGCAGTCAGTCGTCGGTCGCGATGGAAATGATCTTCACGGCCAGACCGATCACAGCCAAAATCGTCTGCGGCGTCATAGGTTTCACCTGCCTTTTCGTTGGATTTGCGCACTTTCTGCGGCTTTAGTCATCGTTTGCGATGCTGATGATCTCGGCTACCAGACCGAGGATAGCGATAATGCCCTGAGGCGTCATGCGGATTCACCTGCCTTTCCTGCTGTGATTCGGAATGCCTGTCCATCTATGTATGTATCACCACTCCCTGTTCCATTTCCTGAGGATTTAGAACGGCTCATCGGCAAAGCCGCCGATAAAGCCGATGATCGAGCCGATAGCACCGCCGACGGCTGCGCCTGCCGCCGTACCGACTTCCGCGCCGAAGAACGTGCCGACCGGTCCGAAAAACGAACCGCCTACCGCACCGACACCGGCAACGACCGCGCCGCCGATTCCGGCACCGGTGGTGCCGCCCATAGCCGCACAGGATGCGCCGTTGGCCATGCGTCTTGCAAATTCATTCATACTGCCTGCCTCCCTTCCTTTGGATTTTCAGAACGTGTCAGTTCTTGTCGATCGTGTCAATGATCTCGGCTACCAGACCGAGAATAGCGATAATTGTCTGCGGCGTCATATATTTCACCTGCCTTCGTTATGTATTTCTTTCAGGAGAATCAGTCCTTTGCAGTCTCCACCTGCTCTGCGACGAACTTCACAGCTTCGATCACCATCGCAATCGCGGTGATGATAACGCTCGGCTTGATATCTTTCATGGTGTTTTCCCTCCCTTCACTTAGTTATCGGATTTCACACGCGGTTTTTCACACTTCCCGGGAAATTTTTTTGCTCACTGCGCCAGACCCAGACTAATTGCTGCAGCCTGATCGACCCGGCCCATCATTTCCACATTCAGGCTGCACAGATAGCGGGATAAGCGCGTTTTGTCGATCACGCGAATCTGCTCGAGCAGAATGCAGGAATTTTTCAGCAGGCCGCTGTCCGCACCGCACCAGACGTGTGTCGGCAGCGGCTTTTTCGTGCGGCTGCTGGTCAGCGGCGCCACAATGACGGTCGGGCTATACCGGTTGCCCATATCGTTCTGCAGCACGACCACCGGCCGTTCGCCGTTCTGTTCGTAGCCGACGCCGCCGTGCAGGTCGGCGAAGAACACCTCGCCGCGGCGGATTGCGGTATGTACGCTCAAATGCTTCACCTCTTTTTCCCCTTCTATTTCTATATCAGCGGATTCTCGACCGATTTCACACTTCACGAAAAATTTTTTCGGAGAACAGGAAAACCGCTGTTCTCCTTTTTGTTACAGCCGCCGGGTTTGGAGTTCCAGCTTGACGATCTGCTGCCAGTACAGGTGCTCGAACGCGATTTCCGGCTCGGTGCGTCCATCGGGCAGGTTCACCGTTCGGCCGGTGAACCTGCGTCCGGCGACCGACTGCAGCACCGGGCGTTCGTCCGCGAGCGTTACCAGCTCGGCGAGCAGCTCCACCGGCAGTACGGCGGCGATCGCATCGGCCTGCTCGATCAGCGGGCGCAGTACGTCCGCCTGTTTTACGGTTTGGGTGTACGGCAGCACCTGCACCGTATCGCCCAGCACGCGCGCAAGGTCGCGCAGCTGTGGTTCGGTCATGGTGTGGCGCGATATCCATAACACGGTTTTCAATTTTTCACCTCCCCTGCTGTGGATTTAGGTCTGCTTAATAGCAGATGGTGTCTTTCACCCAGTCGAGGAGCGGATTGTCCTCGCCGAACAGCGGAAAATCCAGCCACGGCTCACGGATTACAAACATACGGTTCACCTCCTGTCCTTTGAAGTCCTTCTGCTTATATATCAGAAATTTTTCGGTGGTTTTCACACTTCGGGCAAAATTTTTTTGAGAAGGTTCTTTGCTTTACACAATATTATAGGTGGGAGGGACGGGGTTTTTCACAGTTCGGGCAAAAAAATAAAACCGACCTGTCAAAATTGACAGATCGGTTTTTTGCTGTCCCCAAAGGGGCACAAGTTGTTACCTGTTTGCTATGGCAATGGTAAATTTGTGGCTATGTTGCTGTCCCCCGCAGGGGCGCGAGCTGTTACCACGAATGGGCAGTCTGTGACGAGCTGAATCCGTTGCTGTCCCCCGCAGGGGCGCGAGTTGTTACACAAAGACCACGGTAGCAAATAGCACATATCGAAACAGTTGCTGTCCCCCGCAGGGGCGCGAGTTGTTACGCGCGGCTGGTATGTGCTTGTGATCGACGGCTGCGCGTTGCTGTCCCCCGCAGGGGCGCGAGCTGTTACTCCGAAATATAGTCGTCGCGACGAGAAGAGCTTGGAGTTGCTGTCCCCCACAGGGGCGCGAGTTGTTACGATCATCATCAATCTTCCGTATTACACATCAAGAGCGTTGCTGTCCCCCGCAGGGGCGCGAGCTGTTACGGTAACAGGCAGTTACTACACCGGCGGCTCGACGTTGCTGTCCCCCGCAGGGGCGCGAGCTGTTACAAGGATGAATACCAGGAGAAGATCGGTCGAGAGGGGTTGCTGTCCCCCGCAGGGGCGCGAGTTGTTACGTGACGTAATGCGGATTTTCGTCCGCAATATTTTAGCGTTGCTGTCCCCCGCAGGGGCGCGAGTTGTTACCAATTATATCAAGACTGTATTAAAGGAGGCACAGGGTTGCTGTCCCCCGCAGGGGCGCGAGTTGTTACGGCAAAAATGCGAAAAATACAATGCGGATTTTCGGCATTCCTACAATCTTTTTGTATTATCTTCTGTATTTTTGCGTATCCATTCGTGATATTGTCGGTTTTCTCTGGTGCGAACCTGCCTGTAACAACCTTATTTATTGTTATTATAACACGAGGTTCGCACCAAATCAACCGGTCTTAAAACCTTCAAGTATTGCCACCGGTTGCAAAACTCAGCGTCATAAGTTATAATGTAGGTATCAAAACCTATATTCAAAACTCGCGGTGTCAAAACCGGGAAAACGGGGGAATTTACATGACATTCGGCTACGCGAGAGTATCCACCAAAACGCAGGCGCGCGACGGCAACAGTCTGGAGGCGCAGCAGGCGGCGCTGACGGCGGCGGGCGCGGAAAAAATCTATACAGACACCTTCACCGGCACGAAGATCGAGCGCCCGGAATTTGACAGGCTGCGGGCGCAGCTGCGACGCGGCGATGTGCTCATCGTGACAAAGCTCGACCGCCTCGCGCGGTCGGTGTCGCAGGCGTCCGGCCTGATCACCGAGATGATCGACGAGGGCGTGACCATCAACGTATTGAACCTCGGCATCCTGTCCAACGACTCGGTCAACACGCTGCTACGCAACGTGCTGCTGTCATTCGCGCAGTTCGAGCGCGACATGATCGTCCAGCGCACGCAGGAGGGCAAGGCGGTCGCGCGCGCCACCGACCCAAATTTCCGTGAAGGCCGCCCGCCCAAGTTCGACACCGAGCAGCTCGACCATGCGATGACGCTGCTCGCGGACCATTCCTACGCGCAGGTCGTCAAGCTCACCGGCATCAGCAAGTCCACGCTCATCCGGGAGAGAAAGCGGCGGCAGGCGTGATGCCGCACGGCGCTGTATACAATAAGGTATCGTACGGAGCGACGCAGACAAAACAACCGAGCGGCTGAAAATGCAGTCGCTCGGTTGTTTTGCGTATGATGCAGAGGTTTCCGCCGTCTTGATTATTTAGACCACGGAAACCGGATCGGAACGCCATGGCAACTCTGTATAATTTCCCCTTCTGTTTTCCGACAACCAGACAAAAAGAAAGGCACTGTGTCTAAATCACAGTGCCTGAGGCTGTCGAAAAACTATCGTTTTTCGAGCAGCCTCTCGATCCCATAAAGTCGTTTCCTCAAGCCAGCATATCCGGGCGTTCGCCAATGACCTCGCGGTATCGAACTGGCGATACCCCCACCAGACGCTTGAACATCCGGTAAAAGTAATTGCGGTTGATCATGCCGACCCAACCGCCAATATCGCCCGCACTGTCCTCCGTTGTGCGGAGCAGATGCTGCGCTTCCCCGATCCGGCGGCGCACCATATACTGAATGGGCGGCAGGCCGAACTGCGCCTTGAACATATGGATCATGTGGCTGGTCGAAACGTGAAACCGATTGGTCAGCTCGGTCAGCGAAAGCTCATCGGCAAAGCACAGGTTCAAATGCTGCAATACCTCGGTTGCAAGCGAAAACGCGGCATCCGGCGCACACAGCTCGAAGCCATGCGCCATAGGCGCCATCTGCATCAGCAGCGCATCTAAAAGCGGTGTCCGGGCGGCAGCCGTGGTCTGTTCCGAGTAGAGCAGCTGCAGCAACGTCCATGCCGGTGTTCCCTGTAACTGCGGAAACTCAAACATCGCCTGTCCGTCATCCGCGGCGGAAAATTCCAGCATCAGACAGGGTGCCTGTACGAACGGCAGCTCGTGACAGACATTCGGCGGCAGCAGCAGCGCGCTGCCGGGTTCGATCGGCAGACAGCGGTGCTCGGTCCGCAGAATGATCTTCTCTTCGTCCGCAGCAAGCGAAACAAACAGCACCCAATCCTCCGAGGCGCAAGGCAGATAGTTGCCGCCCTTATCCTGCGGATGAATCACACATTGCTGCGTTAGTCTGACACGGCGAAATGCCGGAAGCGGAACAGACATAATACCTCCTGACCCGGATCAAAGTAAATTTTCGATATTGTGCCGCAGCAGCACCCGAATATCGGTATGGTAAAACTCCTTCTGCGGCTGCTGTTTGAGTTGAATGTAATCGGCCAGCAGGGACAGCGGCAGTGCGCCCTGCTGCACCGCATCCTGCCCGATGACAAAATCCGCAACACCGCGCCGAAGCTCGTACAGGTTGGCGGGGATCTCATCGTGCATGATCAGGTGCACCCCCCGTGCGCGGCCGGAATCGACCAGCGCGCTGCATGCGCCCGCATAACCCGGTGTGATCGCGTAGATACCGGTCAGCTCGGGAGTCTCCTGCAGCAGACGGAGCGTATGCTCGTAAACCACATTGCTGTCATCGTTCGGCAGCGTGACCTCCTGCAGCTGAAGCGGCGAGTCGGGGGTAAGCAGCTCCTCCTTAAAGCCCTTCAGACGTTCGCGGTACGCACTGTGATACATACAGGGCGTAATGATCGTAGCCACCGTGCCGCTCTCCCGTGTCACCAGACGCATCAGCTCGGCCACCGTACGGCCGGAAGAAATGTTTTCCTGCCCGACATAGCACAGCCGACGGCTGTTGGGCAGATCGGTGTTAAACGTAACGACCGGTATTCCGCGTTGGTCGATCAGCTCGTTGATTTTGGTTTCGACCAGCAGACAGTCAAGCGGCGTGATCGCCAGCGCACTGATATGATGCTGCTCGACCAGATTCTCGATCATCGAGACCTGTTCGACCGGATCGAGCGAGGGCGACAGCCGGAAGATGACCTCCACGCTGAACGCAGCCAGACGGCGGGCTTCGCGCCGGGCGGCATCCAGAACGATCTGCATGAACGGGGTCTGCACCGAAAACATGATCACGCCGATGCGAATCGGATGCGATGTGCGGGACAGTGCCAGTCCGGCACGGTTGGGGGTGTAGCCATATTCGTTGGCTACCGCCTTGATCCGCTCCGCCACCGCAGGGCGAACATTTCCTTTATTATGAAGTGCCCGATCGACTGTACCGCGGGACACACCGCAAATCTCGGCAATTTGATTCAGGGTAATTGCCATATGATATCACCTCTGTCAGAACGGGCTTTTCCCGTTTTTATAGTTAAAGCATAACATAATACCCATAATAAGTCTATATCTAAAGTGAATAAAGCGGTATTCACAATATTGTGCACGTGTACGGATTCTGCTCATTCGAGCCGTGCACGCAAAAATGCACTCTTTTCCGGACCTTCCGTGTTTTGTTCATATTTTCATACAATATGTCTGCTGTAAACGCCGTAAAACGAGCAAAACACGAGAAATCCGAAACGAATACCGAGTTGTTATGAGATTGAACCAACAGCCAAATCCTGCATCTGAGGCGGGTAGTTTTGCATAAGCGATTCCCCCGCTCTGTCGTGCAAAGCTTATAAAATCACAATTTTGTGCAGACAGAATCACCAGTTTTCGCAAGATTCGTCTGTGCGATTTGGTGAAAATTCAAAAATCCGGTTGACGCACATCGAAAAAGAGTGTAAAACTAAATCAAGGCAAGCGTAAATCGCATTTTTCAAAAATGTGAACGTGTACGGCTAAGAAAAAAGTTGAGAAAGATGAGGTAAAAGCAAATGAAAAAAAGACTTTTCGCAGGATTGATTGCATCGGCAATGATGGCATCCATGCTGGCAGGCTGTGGCGGTGGCGCACAGCAGGGCGGCAGCGCAGACGGCGGCAGCGGCCACAAGGTAACGCTGATCATGAGCCAGCGCGATGAGTGGCTCAGCGAAATGGAGGCAGCCGCTCAGGCCGCTGCAAAGGACACCGGCATCAACCTGACCACCCAGGATGCCAACAGTGACACCAGCAAGATGATCCAGTACATCGAATCCTCGGTTACCGCAGGTGAAGATGCCATCATCATCAACATGGTAGACCCCGAGACCGCTGCACAGTGTATCGAGGCCGCAGGCGATGTTCCGGTCGTATTCGTAAACCGTTTCCCGGGCGATCCCTCCGTACTGAATGAGAAGGCTGTTTACGTCGGCTCCGACGAAATGACCTCCGGCGCATTCCAGGGCGAGTTCCTCGCAAAGTTCTTTAAGGATCAGGGCAAGACCGATATCTCCTACCTGATGCTCAACGGCATCCTCGGTCAGACCTCCACCACCAACCGTACCGCATCCGTGCTCAAGGCACTGGAGGACAACGGCATCAAGGCAACCGCAGCCGCTGCTCCGCTGGCAGCCGATTATGACCGTGCAACCGCAATGGACATGATCTCTCCGCTGCTCAAGACCACCAAGTACGACTGCATCATCTCCAACAACGATGCAATGGCACTCGGTGCAGTCGAAGCAATGCAGCAGCAGGGTCTGGACCCGAAGTCCGTTCCGATCGTCGGCATCGACGCAACCGCTGATGGCCGTCAGGCTATCAAGGACGGTACCCTCGCTATGACCGTATTCCAGAACGCAGAGGGTCAGGGCCGCGCTTCCCTGCAGGCAGCTGCAAACCTGATCGACGGCAAGCCGATCGCAGAGGGCACCGGCTATGAAGTAGACGACGAGAACGAGTTCATCATCTGGGTACCGTTCGAGCCGGTTACCATCGACAACGTAGCAGATTACGACTAAATTCCGACACTGAATGTTGAGAAGGGGACATTTCCATATGTCCCCTTCCTAAAAAAACGCAGAGATATTGGGGTGAAAAGCAGTGAGTCAAGAGTATATCCTGGAGATGACCGATATCGTCAAGGATTTCCCCGGCGTGCGTGCGCTGAAAGGCGTACAGCTCAAGGTACGCCCCGGTACCGTACATACCCTGATGGGAGAAAACGGCGCAGGCAAATCAACTTTGATGAAATGCCTGATCGGCATCCATCCGCCCACATCGGGCAAGATCGTTTTTGACGGCAAGGAAATCCGTTTCAAAACCACATTGGAAGCGCTGAACTCCGGCATTTCGATGATCCATCAGGAATTATCGCCGGTTCCGGAACGCAGTGTCAGCGAAAACCTCTGGCTGGGCCGCGCACCGCGCAAAGGCCTGATCATTGATCACAAGAAAATGCGTCAGGACAGCATCGACCTGTTCCAGCGCCTGCATCTGGATGTTGATCCGGATGAAAAGATGGGCAACCTGACGGTTGCAAAAATGCAGATGGTTGAAATCGCAAAGGCGGTTTCGTATGACAGCAAGATCGTAATCATGGACGAGCCGACCTCCTCCCTGACCGAAACCGAGGTTGAGCATCTGTTCCGCATCATCGAAGACCTGAAAAAGAAGAACGTAGCAATCATTTATATTTCGCATAAAATGGATGAAATTTTCCGCATTTCGGATGATATCACCGTATATCGCGACGGCGAGTACATCGCCAGCGACCGCGCGGAAAACCTGAACGTAGATAAACTGATTCAGCTTATGGTAGGCCGTGAGGTTTCCAATATGTTCCCCAAGGTGGATTGCCCGATCGGAGATACCATTCTGAAGGTCGAGAACCTTTCCGCCGGTCATGCGGTAAAGAACGTATCGTTCGAGCTGCACCGCGGTGAAATTCTGGGCATGGCCGGTCTGGTCGGCGCAGGCCGTACCGAAACGGCAGAGGCTATTTTCGGTATGCGCCATATCACCGGCGGCAAGGTCTATAAGGACGGCGAGGAGCTGCACATCAAGTCCCCCGAGCACGCCATCGCCCACAAGATCGCCCTGCTGACCGAGGACCGACGCGGCAACGGCATTGTCGGTATGCTGAGCATCAAGGACAATACCGTGCTTGCCAGCCTGAAAAACTACGGTTTCCCGCTCAATCACAAGAAGATGCGCGAGGATACCGACGAGTATGTGCGTAAGCTCAATACCAAAACACCGACGATCGACACCCCCATCAAGAACCTTTCCGGCGGTAATCAGCAGAAGGTTCTGGTAGGCCGCTGGCTGCTGACCGATCCGGACATCCTGATCGTAGACGAGCCGACCCGCGGTATCGACGTAGGCGCCAAGGCCGAAATCCACTCGCTGATCACCAAGCTGGCCGGCGAAGGCAAGGCGATCATCATGATCTCGAGCGAGCTGCCCGAAGTTATGGGTATGTCCGACCGCATCGTGGTCATGCATGAAGGCACGATGACCGCAATCGTAGATCGCAAGGATTTCTCGTCCGAGCTGATCCTGAAATACGCTACCAGCGAGGTTCCTTACCAGCCCGCTGCTGATGAGCAATAAGAAAGAAGGGTAAATGGTATGCAAAAGACGTTTGACAAGAAAAAATTCCTGTCGCAGAACTCGATCTGGCTGGTACTGATCGCTATGGTCATTATCATGGGTGTTGCACAGCCCAGTTTCTTCACCGTAAACAACCTGCTGACGCTGCTCTCCGGTGAGGCCGTCAAGGGTATTCTGGCCTTCGGCGTTATGTTCGCGATCCTGTCCAAGGGTATCGATCTGACGATCGGCGCATCGGCCGGCCTGGTTGCCTGCATCACGGCATCTCTGGTTCAGCCGGCAGATTATGCCAACGCAGTATTCCCCGGTCTGGGCACCCTGCCCGCACCGCTGGTTATTCTGATCGGTCTGGCAATCGGCGCAGGCATCGGCGCTATTTACGGTGCGATCATCGCGTACACCAAGATTCCGCCCTTCATCGCAACGCTCGGCGCACAGCTGATCTGCCGCGCAAGCGCAAAAATGTACACCAGCCGCCCGGTTTCCACTCTGTCCTCGGAGTTCCGTTTCCTTGGCTCTGCTAAAATCGGCTCGGTTCCGGTCATCATTCTGGTATTCTTTGTTATGTTTGCGATCTCGGCCTTCCTGCTGACGCAGACCCGCTTCGGCAAAAACGTGTATGCCATCGGCGGCAACGATCAGGCTGCCCGCGTTGCCGGCATCAATGTAGAAAAGAACCTCATCATGGTTTATGTATGGTGCTCGGTTTGTGCGGCTGTTGCAGGTATGCTGCTGGCAGGCCGTGCAGGTTCGGCTGACCCGGCCAACTCCGGCCTGAACTACGAGCTGGACGCTATCGCTGCGGCTACCGTAGGCGGCACCTCCCACACCGGCGGTATCTGCCGCGTATCCGGTGTTCTGGCAGGCATCCTGATCCTTGGCGTTATCAATAACGGTCTGGTTATGCTGAAGGTAGACGATAACATGACCAACATTGTCAAGGGCGTTATCATTGTCGGTTCGGTTGTACTCGACATGCGCAAGAACGCAAAGCGCGCGTAAAACAGACACACACAATCTCTCTTCTCTTTCCGAGTTTTCAGGGGTCGCAGCAATGCTGCGGCTCCCGAAATACTCGCACATAATCTGTTAGACTTGAACTCTGCCGTACAGCGGCATATTTTGAAAGGATGAGCTTTATCATGGAAAATCTGAACATTGCACTGATCGGCTGCGGCATGATCGGCCGTGAACACATTGAGCGTATCCAGAACCGCATCCGCAACGCAAAGGTCGTTGCAGTCTGCGACGTATTTGAAGAAGGCGCAAAGAAGGGCGCTGAGATCGCCGGTGCCGGCACCAAGGTTTACACCGATTTCAACGAAGCGATCAACGATCCGGACGTAAACGCTGTTGTAGTTACCACCCCGGGTCAGTTCCACAAGGGTCCGGTTCTGGCAGCGATCAAGGCTGGCAAGCCGGTATTCTCCGAGAAGCCGCTGGCAAACACCGCTGCTGACGGCAAGGAGATCGTTGAGGCCGAGATGGCAGGCGGCAAGCACCTCGTACAGGTTGGCTTCATGCGCCGTTACGACCGCGGCTACCGTCAGGTTAAGGAGCTGATCGATTCCGGCAAGTTCGGTGCCCCGATGGTAATCAAGTGCACCCACCGTGCAGACGGCGTTGCCGATGACTACACCACCGCAATGGCTGTTACCGATACCGCAATCCACGAGATCGACGTTCTGCCGTGGCTGGTAAACGACGAGTGGGACGAGGTTCAGTGCATCATGCCGAAGACCAACAGCAAGGTTAAGAACGCGCTGAAGGACCCGCAGATCATGATCATGAAGACCAAGGGCGGCATCATCAACATGCTCGAGGTAAACGTAAACTGCGGCTTCGGCTACGACATCAACTGCGAGGTTGTATGTGAGAACGGCGTTGTAAACCTGCCGTGCCCGTCCTTCCCGACCGTTCGCTACGCTAACGAGGTTTCCACCAAGATCGAGGACAACTGGATCCTGCGCTTCATCGATTCTTACGATGTAGAGATTCAGGACTGGGTTGACCATGCACTCAAGGGCGAGACCGGCGGCTCCTCTGCCTGGGACGGCTACGTTGCTTCCATCACCGCTGACGCTCTGGTTAAGTCCCAGGCCTCCGGTGTGCCGGAGAAGGTTGTTACCGGCGGCACCCCGAACTTCTACAAGAAGTAATCCACTCACATTTTCTATTCATTGCTACTCACTCGCAAGGGTGGCAGAGCTTCCTGCTTTACTGCCCTTGCATATCACCTTAACCACTATACCGCGTTTTACAACGCGAAATTGATACGTTAAAAGGAGTTACTGCTATGAAAATCGGTTTTAACGAAGGCTGCAACCGTTTCTGCGAAAACCACTCCGTACTTGAAGACCTCGACCTGTGCGAGAAGTACGGCTTTGACTACATCGACATCCAGTCCGAGTGCCTCGACCGCGAGATCGCTGCCGGCAAGTACACCATCGATGATCTCGGCGCATGGTTCGCTGACCCGAAGCATCACCTGAAGATGCTGTCCTACAACGCCCTGATCTTCTTCAACATGAAGCAGACCCAGGAGGAAAAGGACGCCGTTATGGCAAAGCTGGATCAGATCATCGCAGACTGCAACAAGCTGGGCTGCAAGATGATCGTTGTTGTTCCGTCCATGGATCTGACCGTTCCGGCTACCGTTGACGAGATCCGCGAGGACGCTGTTGCTGTTCTCAAGGAGATGGTAAAGAAGGTTGAGCCGCACGGCATCAAGCTGTCCATCGAGTTCTGCGGCGCACCGACCATGTCCATCAACCGCTTCGAGTACGCTTACGACATCGTTTCCGAGGTCAACCACCCGCTGGTCGGCATCACCCTCGACCAGTATCATTTCCATGCAATGGCTTCTTCTTTCGAGGCTCTCGAGAAGGCCGACGGCAAGAAGATCTTCGTATGGCACCTGAACGGCATGGAGAATATGCCGTGCGGCGCTGCTTACAACAACGACGAGAAGCGTCTGTGGCCGGGCGAGCCGGGCGACTGCCTCGACCACAAGCGTTACGCAGATACCCTCAAGAAGATCGGCTTTGAAGGCGACGTTTGCACCATGGAGGTGTTCCGTCCGGACTACTACAAGCTGTCCAACGAGGAGAATATCAAGAAGGCCGCTGAGGTTACCAAGGCACATGTTGCAAAGTACTGGGCGGACTGATTTCACAGAGTGAAGATTTAAGAGTGGAGAGTGAAGCGCTTTCCACTCTTTTTTTGCGTGGAAGCCCCTGGT
>OMGQ01000453.1_pt1 | contig 42472 bp, 41 predicted proteins | sample 1646071 | NCBI WGS metagenome assembly OMGQ01 (sample SAMN05578585, study PRJEB25193) | human gut metagenome | biome: Human Microbiome; feature: human-associated habitat; material: feces | host: Homo sapiens | place: USA:Birmingham
GGCTTTATACTTCTGTCTACTCGTCAAAGGCTTGAATGAAATGAGCCTTTGACGACTATGTCATTAAAAGTCGCTGTTTTCTCTTTCCGCACATCTGCCGAACAGTTCTGCCAGATACCGCAGACCATGGGTATAGCCTTCCTCCCACTGGCTCCAGTCGAAACGGAAGCCCCAGTTGCCGCCGGCGATACCGGGACGGTTCATACGATGGCTGCCGTCCAGATTTAGTACATCCTGTACAGGCACAATGGAAAATACAGCAGGAGAAGCAAAAGCCATACGGATGAAGTCCCAAGCCACATCTCTGCCGTCTACGTTCAAATAACGGCGGTAATGGTCTTTTTCCGCTTCTGTGGCAGTTTCGTACCAGCCCCGTGTGGTGTCGTTGTCGTGGGTGCCGGAGTACATGACGCTGTTTTTGTCACAGCTGTGAGGTAGGTAAGCATTGTTTTTATCATTGCCGAAAGCAAACTGCAATACACGCATGCCGGGGAAGCCTGCTTCTTCTCTAAGAGCACGGACTTCATCGGTGATGATGCCCAAATCTTCCGCAATGAGAGGCAGTTTGCCCAGTGTTTTTTCGATAGCCTTGAAGAAATCCATGCCGGGACCTTTTTTCCATTCCCCAACAATGGCGTTTTCCGCACCGAATTTCACTTCCCAATGGCTTTCAAAAGCGCGGAAGTGGTCGATGCGCAGATAGTCCACATCTTCCAGTGCCTTGTGGATGCGTTCTGTCCACCAGAGGTAACCTGTTTTCTTGTGGGCTTTCCAGTCATAGAGAGGGTTGCCCCAAAGCTGACCTTCGGCACAGAAATAATCGGGCGGTACCCCTGCCACAACGGTGGGGAATCCCATGGAGTCCAGCTGGAACAGTTTCTGGTTTGCCCATACGTCTGCACTGTCATACGCCATGAAAATGGGTGTGTCACCCATAATGGAGATGCCTTTTTCGTTGGCATAAGCCTTCAATGCCTGCCACTGGGTGAAGAACAGATACTGATAGAATTTTTCTTCTTCAATGGCATTTGCCAGCAGACGTGTCCATTTTTTCAGGCTGGCTGCGTTGCGCTTGCGCAGGGTGCGGGGCCATGTGTTCCAGCAGGCAGATTCAAAGTAATCTTTCTGCTGTTCTTCTGTGAGAAAATCAATGGTGTCTACGGCAAAGGCAAGATATTCTTCTTCGTCAATGCCTTTGGCACGTTCCGCCCGGAAATGTGCCTGCAAAGCGGTGAACAGGGCGAAATCCGCCAGCCACATGTCCTGTTTTTCACAGAAAGCGGCAAAGTCCGCCTGCATATCTTCGTCTGCTTTTGCGCAGAATGTTTCGTAAGCCTTGTGAAGCAGGGGCAGTTTGTATGCCTTTACAGCGTCGTAGTCCACCCGTTCCTTGTCAAAAGCGGGGATTTCTCCCAAATCTTCTTCTGTCAAAAGCCCCATTTCCACCAGTTCATCGGGACTGATGAGCAGGATGTTTCCCGCAAAAGCCGATGTGCTCTGGTAAGGGGAATTGCCGTAGCCAATGGGCACCAAAGGCAGAATCTGCCACAGGCTTTGTCCCGCTTCCTCCAAAGTATCTACAAAACGGCGCGCCTCCGCCCCGAAATCCCCGATGCCGTAAACGGACGGCAAAGAAGTGGGGTGCAGCAGAACGCCGCTTTTTCTTTCTTCAAATAACATCAGAAATGACCTCCTTCTTTATACAGGGAAAAACTCTCAACTGTTTTTCCCAAAACATAAACCCTATTGTATCAGCTTTTTTTCGCCGTTGCTATGAGCAGAACTGCCAAATTTTGCCCTTTGTTCCAGCAAAAAGCAAGGATTTTTCCGCTTTTTCGGCAGACAATAACCATGCAGTCAGTCTGCGAAGGCAAAAAGGAGGCATATGATATGAAACGAATGGCAATTTGTGCTGCTACAGCGGCAGTGATGCTGGGCGTCACCGGCTGCGGCGGCAATACAGCAAACAATCTGGGTGCCACAGACGATTATCGGGATGATGTCTATGGCAGCAATGTCTATTGGGATGATAGCTACGGCGTCAATACAGGGGTGGACTTAGACCGGACTTCTTACGGTACACCCAAAAGCACCGATACAGGCTCTTTTGCCAAAGATGTGAAAAACGGTGTGGAAAATATGGCAAATGACGTGAAAAACGGCGTGGAAAATGTGGGCAATGACATGAAAAACGCTGTGAATGACGCCACAAATACCAACAGCAGAAACATGATGAACTAACCAAAGGGGGCGTAAGCCATGGGCGAAAAGGGGAAAATACGCCTGACGGGGCTGGTGACAGGCTTTGTCAACGGGCTTTTCGGCAGCGGCGGCGGTACTTTGGTGGTGCCTGCCATGGAGCGGTTCCTCCGTGTGGAAACACATAAAGCCCACGCCACTGCCATTGCGGTGATACTGCCGCTTTCCGTCCTTTCTCTCCTGATCTATTTCTGGCGGGGAGAAATGGCGTGGCAGGTTGCCCTTTGGGCTTCCGGCGGCGGTATTATCGGCGGAAGAATCGGCGCTAAACTGCTGGGAAAACTCAGCGGCATGTGGCTCCATCGTATCTTCGGCTTGTTTCTCCTTGCGGCAGCCGTCCGCATGGTGCTATGTTAGGCGTATTGCTGGCGGGGCTTCTGGCAGGCATCGTCAGCGGTATGGGCATTGGCGGCGGCGCCATCCTCATTCCCGTGATCCTCTGGGTGACGGACGTGACCCAGCAGCAGGCACAGGGCGTGAATCTGCTGTATTTTCTGCCAACGGCTGCTGTTGCCCTTGTGACCCATGTGAAAAATGGGAGTGTGGAAACGCCTGTGGCAAAATCCCTCATTTGGACAGGACTTCTGGGCGCTGCCGCCGGAGCTTTGCTGGCATTGTGGCTGGAGGGAGAACTGCTGCGGAAATTGTTCGGCGGTTTTCTCTTTGCCGTTGGTCTGGCAGAGCTCTATAAAGGCAGAAAAAGGCAGACAACGGATGGAAAGGAGAAGGATCATGGACTATAAGGACTTTGAAAAGCTGAAAGAACGGTTTTCCCGTGCCAACACCGACGAGAAAGTATCGCTCTATGTGAACACACCGGGGCTGACCAAAGACCAGTATCGGGAGCTTTTGGAAATGTACCCGAAGAAAGACTGGAATTTGCTGGATCAGGCGCTGTGGTAAAAGATATGAGCACAAAACCTCATGGTTTTGTGCTCATACTGTTAAAAAACTATATTTTACACTTTTGCAAGAACGCGGAAGGGCTTGGGGAAACAAAGGGGTCAACACATTTGCTCCGCAAATGCCAGCCATAAATGGCTGTCCGCATCTCTTGCGGTGTGGGGTGTCCCAAATTCAATCCGCAGTCAGAATTCATTTCTGACGAGGAAAAGCGGGAGTTTCAAGGCTTTAAGCCGATGGGACTCCTGCTTTATACTTCTGTCTACTCGTCAAAGTCTTGAATGAAATGAGACTTTGACGACAGGGTGGCGATTTTTTCGACACCCTGCAAGCACAAAACCCCATGGTTTTGTGCTTTTTCTTTTGGTATGTATTCTGTTTTTTATGGATATGCTTTTTTGTGACACCATACCCCATGGATTTGGCTGGGATACATATTTCCATTTGACGGCATATCTGCTATAATAAAGCAAAACAAAGGAAGAAAGGCGGTGGCACGGCATGCAGCTCATTGAAAACCTGTTTGTGGGAGAAAGTGTGGGAAATCTGGGTACAGTGGTTTATAGTCTGAAACGGGACATTCCTGTTTTTCGTCTGTACTGTCTGGTGTATTTTGCGGACAGAAACCGCATAGAAATCCTTTCCTCCAAAGAGCTGTTCACAAAGAAATACCGCAGCCGCAAAGGCATCATTGCCGGTGTTGCCATGGGGCGGCATGAAGCCGTTGACCTGCTGTGCTACATGTTGGAAGAGGCGGCAAAAGCCGGACGGGATTTGACAGACCCGGCGGCGTGGTTGCAATAAAAAGAGGATGATGAAGTGAAGAAATTCGGTTGGCGATTTTTGGGGTTTGTGGCATCCCTTGCGTTGATGCCTGCCCTTCTTTTGACCTGTGTCCAGTGGCGTGTCAGCTCCATGGATTATTTCCGGGAGGAATACGCCAAATATGACGTTCTGGAACGGGTGGATATGGAAATGGATGACCTTTTGTATCTGACAGAGGAAATGATGGCATATCTTTACGATAAGCGGGAAGAATTACAGGTAACCGTTCCCATTGGCGGAGAGGAACTGCCTTTTTTCAGTGAAAAGGAAATCCGTCACATGGTGGATGTGAAAAATCTTTTTTCCGCAGGGCTGGACATCAGAAACGGCTGCGTGGTGTTTACCCTTGCAATGGCCATTATCATGTTCGCAAAGAAAAAAGGAAGGACATTCCTGCGTACCTTGCAGGCGGGCATTGGTGTGTTTTTTGGTGCCTGCGGCTTGCTGGTGGCATTGATGCTGACAGACTTCAATAAATATTTTACCCAGTTTCACCTGATATTTTTTGATAATAATGACTGGATACTGGATGAGCGGGTGGACCGGCTCATCAATATTGTGCCTGAAGGCTTTTTCAGTGACACTGCCTTTTGGATTGGCGGTGTGTTTCTGGGGGTGTGCCTCCTGTTGTTTGTGGGGGCAGAAATCATCCTGCGCCTTTGGGGCAGAAATTACTTGACGGAAGAGAAGAATGGGAGCGTTGAAATCCATTGATTGGCGTATTGTTATTTATATTAAAGTGCATAGGGATTCTCCTGCTGGCGCTGGTATGCCTGTTGCTGCTTATCATGCTGGTGGTGCTTCTTGCGCCCATTCGCTATGAGGCTGGGGGCGAGAAAACCGACGCCATCCGAGCAGACGGTCAGGTGAAATGGCTGTTTGTGCAGGTGGTGGCAAGGTGGCAGATGGGGGACAAAGAGCCTTTTGTGGATTTGCTTATCTTCGGAAAATCCTTGCTGGAGAAAAAGAAGGCCAAAGCCGCAAGGAAAAAACGGAAGAAACCCCGTCCCCAGAAAGAGGGGGATTTGATTTACACCCGGGAAAAGGCAGCGCCGCCGAAGGATACACCGCCCAGACCGGTTATGGAGCAGGAAGTGCCCAAAGAAGTTGTAAAAGAGGAAGTTATAAAAGAAGAAATTCCGAAAAAGGAACCTCCGAAAGAAGAAATTCGTAAAGAGGAAATCCAGAAGGAAGAACCTCTGAAAGCAGAACCTCCAAAAGAGGAAATTCCTAAGGAAGCACCGGAAGAAAGTAAAAAAGAACCCAACACCGTCCGTCCCATGCAGAAAAAACAGGGCATGCGGCGGGTACGTTTGGAAGATATTGAAGAAGAAAAACCCACCGAACCCAAAGCGGAGGACATCCCCGACGATCTGGACGAAGCCTTTTTCACCGGAGAAGATGGGGACGCAGAGGAAAAAGGAGAAAATCCCCTGTGGAAACAGCTTCTGGCGGTGGAGGACAAAAAAGGCATTGCCAAAGCCTTGTGGAAATTCATCAAGCGCATGGCAAAGGGCATCCTGCCGGGGCACCTGATCATCAAAGGTACCTTTGGTACGGGGGACCCTGTCTGGACAGGGTATCTCCTTGCAATGGCAGGCATATTGAAAGGAAAATTCGGCGAAGATCTGGAAATCAAAGGGGATTTTGCCAAAGCTACAGCGGAAAACATCGTTGTTCGCGTGAAAGGGAAAATCGTTCCCGGCTATCTCCTTTACAGCACACTGGCTTTTGCCTTGGCGAAGCCTGTACGCCGTTTGATTATGACACTGTGGAAAGGAAGAAAACAGCATGAGTAAAGAATTTGACACTTCATTGGATGTATTATTCGGAAAAGTAGACGAACTGGTTTCCACCAAAACCGTTGTGGGGGAAGCCATCGTCATTGGCGATGTGACACTGCTGCCTTTGATTGAAGTTGGCGTTGGTGTTGGTCTGGGGGGCAAGGATTCCGGTGGTTCCGCTGGCGGTATGGGTGCCAGAATCACACCTTCCGCCGTGCTGGCAATCCAGAATGGCAGTGTACAGCTGATCAACATCAAGAATCAGGACGCTGTCAGCAAGCTCATCGACATGGCGCCCGGCGTTGTGAACAAACTGAACTTCGGTGCTGTTTTCGGTCATAAAAAAGAAGAAAAGCCCGAACCGGATGTAAAGTTTGAAGAAGAATTGGTAGTTGAGGAATAAAGAAACTGGGGGGATACCAGTGACAAGAACACTCATCGAATATTATGACAAAGACGTTTTGAAAAATATCATGGGGCCGCTGACACTGCATCCCGATAAGGTGATTTTTCTTTATGACAGCGGCATGCAGGATATGACGGCTTTCCGCGCCCTTCATACCTGCTTCAAGCGGCATATTCCCCATATTACATTGGAAAGATACCCTGTGGACATTCTGTCCATGGATAAGATTTACCGCAAAACTGCCCAGGTCATTGAAAACAATGAGAATTGTTTTCTGGAACTGACTGGGGGCAGCGAACTGATGGTCATTGCTGGTTTCCGTGCCGGTATGGAAAAAGGGGCAAGGCTTATCCATACGGACTTGGTGCATAACCGCATCACAGACCTTTTAACAGACGAAACCGTTGCGCCTACGGTCACATTATCTCTGGAGGACTTTGTGGACGCCAGAGGGGCGTGCTTCATCGGCGAGTCCCATCGCCCGCCGGAACCAGCCCGCTTTGACGCTATCTGGGAAATGGCGCGGTATCTCTTCCGCCATCTGGAGGAATGGAAGCATACATGCAGTTATCTCCAGACTGTAGCGGCAAGGTATCTGCCCCATGAAGTCTATATGGACTCCAAAGAACTGATTTATATGAAAAATGGCAAGAAAACCTACCCCGACAAAGCCATCCTGAAAGAATTTCAGCGCTTGGGCTTCCTGAAAAATCTGGTCATGGATGGGGAACGGGTGCGGTTTTCCTTCTGTTCCGTGGATGACCGTCAGTACTGCACAGGCTATGGGGTCTGGCTGGAATTGTATGTGTATATCGCCGCGAAGAAATCCGGCGTGTTTGATGATGTGAAACTGGGCACCATGATTGACTGGAACGCCTATGATGGCGTAGTGGTAGCCGGCAATGAAATCGATGTGATTTTGATGGAGCAATCCCTGCCGGTGTTCATTTCCTGCAAACTGCGCAGTGCCGATACGGCAGCCCTTAACGAATTGCTCATTGCCAAGAAACGTGTGGGCGGCTGGTTTTCCAAAGGGGTCATGGTCACATTCAGCCGGGAAAAAGCCGAGAACAGCGGTACATATAAACGGGCCCAGGAATTGGGCATTGAACTGCTGGACGCCGGAGATATTCTGGCGGAGGATTTCCCAGCCCGTCTGGTGCGTGCCATCAGGGAGCATGACCTGGTGAGCCTGAAATGGAAGAAAGTATAAAGGAGAAGTACCTCTATGGCAAAAAAGAACAACCGCAATACCAAAAGCCGCATCATTGCCGCCGCTTGGAAACTCTTTTACGAGCAGGGCTATGATGACACCACCGTGGAGGAAATCGTGGAGGAGTCCGGCACATCCAAAGGCTCTTTTTACCATTATTTCAATGGCAAGGATGCCCTCCTTGGCTCTCTGTCGGAACTGTTCGACGATAAGTATACAGAACTCATTCCTACATTAAAGGAAGATATGCATTCCTTCGATAAACTCATGTACCTGAACCGGGAAATGTTCCGCATGATTGACAACAGCATTTCTCTGGATTTGCTGGCAAGGCTTTATTCTTCCCAGCTCATCACCACCGGCGAGCGTCACCTCATGGATCACAACCGCGTTTACTATAAACTCCTGCGGCAGATCGCCGCCGAGGGGCAGCAGAAAGGGGAGCTGCGGGACGATATTTCCGTCAATGAGTTCGTCAAGACCTATGCCCTTTGTGAACGTGCCCTCATTTACGACTGGTGTCTGTGCAGCGGGGAATATTCCCTCAGCAGATATGCCGCGGAAATGATGCCCCGTTTCTTGGGCGGATTTCGCAAGTCGTCAAAGGCTCATTCCATTCAAGCCTTTGACGAGGGGACAGAGGAGTAAACAGGGGTCAAGCACTTTGCTTTGCAAAGCCGCCTATGGCGTCCCCGTTTTCTTCGGGGTGCAGAGTATCCATCGGCATAAATGCCTTGAAACTCTCTGTTTGTCCTCGTCGGAAGTAAATTCCGCCTGCGGATTCCATTTGGGAAACCTCACACTGCAAGAGATGCGGGCAGCCATTTATGGCTGACATTTGCGGAGCGAATGTGTTGACCTCACACCGCAAGAGATGCGGGCAGCCATTTATGGCTGACATTTGCGGAGCAAATGTGTTGACCCTTCGTTTCCCAAGCCCTTCCGCGGTTCTACAAATGTGTAAAATCCGGTTTTTTGATAGTCTGTTGCCGTGGGAAACCACGGCATTTTTTATCAGACCTGTGTATAACTCTGTGGAAATGTGTATAAAATCAGCAAAAATCTGTGGATAAACCTGTGTATACAAAAAGTTATCCACAGATTGTGTGACAAATGAAACGATAACAAAAGATTATGTCAACATACGAATGGAAAGAAAGAGAGGTGTTTCCCATGGCTTATCGCATGGTTTTCTCCGATATGGACGGCACACTTTTGAAAAGCGCGTCAGAACTTTCGGAAAAAAATATAGAAATGGTTGGAAAAGCAGTGGATCAGGGTGTGGAATTTGTCATCTGCACTGGCCGCGGCGTTTATGGTGTGGAACGGTTTCTGGAAAAATTGCATCTCTTGGGTCGTCCAGGTTATGTCATCTGCCAGAACGGCGCTGCTGTGTATAACTTGGAGAATATGGAAATGGTGCTGAAACATTCTTTTTCTTCTGACGATCTGCGCCCTGTGGTGGAAGCAGCAAGGGCAGAAGGGGTGGAAGTTTATCTCTATGACGACCGTACCTTTTTGGCAGAAAAAGTGACCCCACAGGTAGAAGCATATTGCCGTGTTATGCATGCAGATATGCGGATTCTGCCCGATGGACTGGAATATGAAGGATATTTCACCAAATGCCTCCTCAGTGGTTCTTATGAACAACTGGATGCGGTGCGGAAACGGGTGGAACCCATCATTGCGGGAAAACTGAATCATTTCTTCTCCGGTCCCCAGTATCTGGAATTTGTCAAAACTGGTGTCAGCAAGGGCAGAGCTTTGCAGGAAACGGCAGAGAAAGCCGGTGTACCTCTGGGGGAGGTCATTGCCATTGGGGACAGTGAAAATGACTTGTCCATGATTCAGGCAGCAGGTCTTGGTGTTGCCGTGGCGAATGCCCAGGAACACGTGAAGGCAGCAGCAGATTATGTGACAGAAACCACCTGTGAACAGGATGCTGTGGCAGATGTGCTCCAGCGGTTTGTGTTGGGCGAACAATAAGAAAAAGGACAGAATGAGGAGCATCTTCATCAGAAAATAAAGCAGGCTGAAATCCTTATGATATAAAAGGATATCAGTCTGCTTCTTCAGAATTTTATTTGATGGGGATTTTCCTTGCTGTCCTTTTTTCATTGGTTACATTTGGAGGTGTTTGGTATGATAGCAGTGGTTTGTATATTGATATTGGCAGCACTGTTTTTCATCATCAGCGGTTTTTTGTATGGTGGAAAAGGTAGTTGGCTCATTGCGGGATTTGGTACATCTTCCAGAGAAGAACGGGCAAAATATGATGAAAAGAAAGTGTGCCGGGCAATGGGTGTTTTCTGTACCATCTGCGGCGTGATGCTTTGTCTGCTGGCGTATCTGGGCAGTCAGGTGGAACAGGGGCAAATGGCGGAAGCGCAGCTCCTGCCCTTTGGCATCGTCTTTCTTGTGGTGCTTTTGGCAGCATTGGCAGGTGTTGTCCGTTATATCCGTAAGGCAGGGCGGAAATAACCTTGTTTTTGGGCATAAAAAAACCCGGCGATCGGGGAATCGTCGGGCGTCGGACGTGATAAACGTCCGGGGGCATAGTTTATGTACAGGAAAAGGGGCCTCCTTGTACGGTACTATCATACCGCAATTGGGCAAAAGAATCTATAAGAAACGCATTAGAATTTCATTAAAAAAAACAAATGTATTTTTTTTGTAGTTCCCGAAAAAAATACTTGCCTTTTTGTCTTTGTGTGCTATAATATTCTTCAACAAGGCGTGAAACGGCTGTATTTCAGCTGTTCAGAAGAAAGCTAAGCTGTGGAAATTCCCCCAGAGAGCCGGCGTTTGGTGCGAGCCGGCGGAAGGAAAACAGCCCTCCACTTTCGGAGCTGTCGGTGAAAGCCGAAAGGGTAAGCCCTTTATCGCTGTTCAAGTGGTTCGGAAATATTTTTTTCGGGCAATGCGGGTGGCAACGCGGGAGTAACTCTCGTCCCTCTTTTTGGGATCGGGGGTTTTTTTATTTGCCAAAAAAACCCCGTATCCTCGACATTCGTATATATTTACAAACCGAAAGGAGACAAAAAAATGTTAGACATCAAATTTGTAAGAGAAAACCCTGAAATCGTTAAGGAAAATATCCGTAAGAAATTCCAGGACAGCAAACTGCCTCTGGTAGACGAAGTTATCGAACTGGATCAGGAAAACAGAACCATCAAACAGGAAGTAGAAGCTCTGCGCGCACAGAGAAATAAACTGTCCAAACAGATCGGCGGTCTGATGGCAAAAGGCGAAAAAGAAGAAGCTGAAAAAGTAAAAGCACAGATCGCTGCTGACGCAGAACGCGTTGACGAACTGACAGCAAAAGAAAAAGATGTGGAAGAACGCATCAAAAAAATCATGATGACCATTCCTAACATCATCGATCCTTCCGTTCCCATCGGTAAAGACGACAGCGAAAACGTGGAAGTAGAAAGATTCGGCGAACCCGTTGTTCCTGATTTCGAAATCCCTTACCACACAGATATTATGGAAAGCTTCGGCGGCATCGACCTGGACAGCGCTAGAAAAGTAGCTGGTAACGGTTTCTACTACCTGATGGGCGATATCGCAAGACTGCACTCCGCAGTTCTGGCTTATGCAAGAGATTTCATGATCGGCAGAGGCTTCAAATACTGCATCCCTCCTTTCATGATCCGCAGCAACGTTGTAACAGGCGTTATGAGCTTTGCAGAAATGGACGCGATGATGTATAAAATCGAAGGTGAAGACCTGTACCTGATCGGTACCAGCGAACACTCCATGATCGGTAAATTCATCGACACTATGAACAAAGAAGAAGACCTGCCTCAGACACTGACCAGCTATTCTCCTTGCTTCCGTAAAGAAAAAGGTGCACACGGTATCGAAGAAAGAGGCGTTTACCGTATCCACCAGTTCGAAAAACAGGAAATGATCGTTGTATGTAAACCCGAAGAAAGCCCTATGTGGTTCGATAAACTGTGGCAGAACACCGTTGATCTGTTCCGTTCCATGGATATCCCCGTAAGAACACTGGAATGCTGCTCAGGCGACCTGGCAGACCTGAAAGTAAAATCCGTTGACGTAGAAGCTTGGTCTCCTAGACAGAAAAAATACTTCGAAGTTGGCAGCTGCTCCAACCTGAGCGATGCACAGGCAAGAAGACTGGGTATCCGCGTGGTTGCAAAAGACGGCAGAAAATACTTCGCGCATACACTGAACAACACTGTTGCAGCGCCTCCTAGAATGCTGATCGCGTTCCTGGAAAACAACCTGCAGGCAGATGGCAGCGTAAGAATCCCTGAAGTACTGCGTCCTTACATGGGCGGTCAGGAAAAACTGGAAAAAGTAAAATAATCTGACGATGCTTTTTGGAGCCGGTTCTTTCAGAGCCGGCTCTGTTTATAAAAAAATTGCGATTCTGTGAAAAAAAGGTTTGACAGATGGACAGAATGATGGTATACTGTTTCTTGCAGTAGGCTACTTGGAGAAGTACTCAAGAGGCTGAAGAGGTGCCCCTGCTAAGGGTATAGGTCGTTAACGCGGCGCGAGGGTTCAAATCCCTCCTTCTCCGGTAAAGACATCAACGAAAGTTGATGTCTTTTTTTGTTTCAAAACGAAAAGGATGGAACCTGAGCGCCGCGCGGTGTGGGATCTTCCGCCGACCGCTGCCGGGGGCAGGAGGAGGGAGGGGGAAGATGCGAAAAACAAAAAAGAAATCTCTTTTCCCATGGAAAAGACCGCAAAGCCGCTGTCACTGCGTCCCTTGTTACAGTTCTGTAAGGGCGGGACTGCGTAATCGCCAGCAGGCTTTGCTGATGAGGTGGACAGTTCAAATCCCTCCTTCTCCGGTAAAGACATCAACGCTTGCAATTCCGAAAGGAATTTGCAGGGATGTCTTTTTTGTTTTAAAAAGAAAAAAGATGGTATCTGAGCGCTGCTCAAATCCATCTGCCACATAGAAAGCCCGCAGAATCGAACTTTCATTCTGCGGGCTTTTTTGATCATTCCTCTATTTCATACACCATTTCTCCGCTGTAGCACACCTCTACCATACATTCTACCAGTGCCTCTCCCTTTGTCAGCAGACCGCTCCATTTTGCCTGCCAATAGCCATATGTTTCGTCAATGACCTCCAGCCGTTCTAAATGGGGCAGAAAATCCTTTAGAAGCCATTTTTCGCCGGAAAAAGCCCCTGTTTCCCCCGGTCCATCAAAAACATATAGAAAGGAAGAATCCCAGTCTATACCCGTCAATATGACTTTTGCCATTGCCGTCTGTTCACATGGGGAATCAGTGGAAAAAACACCGTAGGGAAAGTGGCAGACCAGCGTTTCTTCGCTTGCCGCCAACTTTGTCAGATACCCGTCGTGGAGGCTGTAGGGCAGGGAATATAAGGGTTGTGTCAGGGTTGTTTTCATAGGTCGCTCCTTTTTGTTTTTGCTTAGCATAACGGACAGGAAGGGGGCTGTCAAGAAATCAGATATATTCTTAAGAAAACATTCGAAAAATAGAAAAGCTGGAATCCTCATAAAGAATTCCAGCTTTCTGATTTTTTAGATTGCTTTTGAAAGGACCTAGCCTTTCATCCGAACATGTTAGAATCCGTAAACGGCTGTGATGCTTGCGCTTACTTCAATGTCTTCATAAGAAATGTTGGTGTTTCTGTTGGCACTGCCTGTTGCCATAGCATCCATGACCATGGCTTCTTCTGCACCATAATTCATTTCTTTATAGCTGGTGGAGGTGTTGCGGCTGTTTTCCACAACGGATACCACCTGTCCCAGCGGTTTGCCGTAAGCCTGTGCAATGGCTGTAGCAGAGGACTGGGCTGCTTTTACGGCTTCTGTCAACGCCTGATTGTAGTAGGTTTCCGGTTTTTCCAGAGAGAATGTGACGCCGTTGGTGCCGGTTGCCCCTGCGTTCAGCGCAGCGTCTACATATTTTCCAGCGTTGTCCACATCGTTGGTGGTCACATTCACAGAGGTGTAAGCCTGATAATTTTCCAGAACCTGTTTGTCTGTTTTTTCGTCATAACGGTAAGAAGGATATACAGAGATGTGAGATGTCACAATATCCTCGTCTGTAACGCCCAGTGCCTTCATGGCAGCAATGACGTCTGTCAGTTCTTCATTCACATCTTTCTGTGCCTGCGCTGCTGTTTTTGCGGTCTTTTCCACAGTCACATGGATGGTGGCTACATCAGGTGCTACCTTCACGATGCCCTGTCCGTTTACGGTAATGGTGTTTGCCGCAGGTTCCGCTGCCAGCGCCATAGTGCTCATGCCCAAAGCCAGTACTGCCGCTGCCATACATGCCATCATGTTTCTTTTCCATTTTTTCATACCAACAACCCCTTTCCAGTTTAGGACTCTTTCTTACATACGGATTCCTTTTTCTTTTGGACGAGGAAATATACAGAAAAGTTGCAGGATTTTCTGATTTTTTTCAAAAAAGATCAAAAATAAATTCAATGATATGCAAAAGCAAATTCAGAAGGACTTCCAACAGACTCTTACGTTTTTTCTTTGTTTTCTTTTTTCCCATGATGATTCCCGCTTTCAGAAAATGGCATCCAATATGGTCAGAATCCCGTCCACCACAAATTCAAAGATATGCAAAAAAATATTGCGCCGTTTTTCTTTTTTGGATTTTTCCTTCTTTTTCATGGCGTCCTCCTTTCGGGGATGCTCAGCCGTTCAGAGGTTTTTCCCGTTTGATGCCCACATAGGCTCCGTCGATGCATTCTCCCACGGCAGGATAGCCCAATGCCTCATAATAACGGCTCAAATCGTCGTTGACTTTCTGAGAATCCAGCCGCAGCACTTCTTTTCCGGCGTTGCGGGCATAGGTTTCCGCAAAGGTGAGGATTTCCCGTCCCAATCCTGGATAAGCAGGGTCTGTGGCAAGGTGATGGACGTAATAAGCGTCTTTGTCGTTGTCCCATCTGGGGTCTACGTCAAAAAGGGCAATGACGCCAATGGCTTTGTCCCCATCCATGGCAAGAAACACGCTGTTTTCCCCTATGCGCTCTGCAAAATATTCGGCAGGGTATACGGTCAGATAAGCGGTCCTGTTCCACTGATACAAGCCTTTTTCGTCCATCCAGTCGATGCGTTTTTGCAGCAGGGCAAGGATGGTGGGCACATCCTCCAGAACAGCCTGCCGCATTTCTTTGCTCATCATTTCAGTCTTTCCCATTCTGCTTCTTTGAAGCCTACCAGCACAAAATCATCGCCGATGATAAGGGGACGTTTCACCAGCATGCCGTTGGTAGCCAAAAGGGCAAACTGTTCCTCGTCGCTCATGTCCGCCAGTTTGTCTTTCAGCTGCATTTCCTTGTAGAGCATACCGCTGGTGTTGAAGAATTTCTTCAGGGGCAGACCGCTTTTGGCGTGCCACTGTTTCAGTTCTTCCGCGGTAGGATTGTTTTCCACGATATGACGGTCGATAAAGTCTACACCTGCACCTTCCAGCCATGCTTTGGCTTTTTTGCAGGTGCTGCATTTGGGATATTCCAGAAATAATACGGACATGTGAGTCCCTCCTTTTTTGTTTCCATGATATTTTTTTCAGTATAGCATGGGGCAGGGCAAAAGACAAAAGGTTTTTGCAGACGGTCAGATTTCGCTTTTTTTCCTCCCTTGAACGTGCTACAATAGGGACAAGAGAGAAAAGGAGGAGGAGTCTATGAAATTTGGATTCATCGGCGCCGGCAATATGGTCAGCGCCATTGTCAAAGGCATGACCACTAATGGTTATGACGGAAAAAATATTTTTATCACTAGCAAGACTGTGACTTCCGCGGCAAAACTTGCGGAAGCCTGCGGCGCAAACAGCTGCCAGACAGCCGGAGAAGTCATTGCCGCAAGCGATGTGGTGGTACTGGGTGTCAAACCCCATATTCTGGCGGAAATCCTGCCGGGCTTGCAGGAAGATTTCGCAGCAAAGAAACCCTTGGTGGTGTCCATTGCCGCAGGGAAAACGCTGGCGTATCTGGCAGAAAACTTGCCCAAAGATATGCCCATCGTTCGTGTAATGCCCAATATCAACGCCAAAATCGGCGCGTCTACCACAGGCATCTGCCATAACGACGCTGTGACAGCAGAGCAGCTGGAAGCGGTGAAAGCAGTCTTTGCCACCATTGGCAGTGTGGCAGAAATCCCTGAAAATCATTTCGGTATTTTCAGTGTCATCGGCGGCGCATCTGTTGCCTTTGCCTATATGTATATGGACGCTTTGGCAAGAGCCGCACTGAAAGCGGGTATGCCCAAGAAACAGGCGCTGGAAATCGCAGCGGAAACCGTCAAAGGCAGTGCGGAAATGGTGCTCAAAAGTGGGGAAGCCCCTTGGTCTTTAGTGGATCAGGTATGTTCTCCCGGCGGCACCACCATCGAAGGTGTTACCACACTCCAGGCAAAAGGCTTCGAAGCAGCAGTGGTAGCGGCTTTTGACGCAGTGCTGGAAAAAGATAAAAAGATCGGACGCGGAGAGGTTTGATCAAAGGACTGCGGTGTTTTGCCCCAGCTTTTTCCTTTGTGAAAAACGCTTAAAAGGGAAATATTTCATTTTTTTTACATTTACACGAAAATTGACAAAATTTCATTGAATTACAGCGTGGAATTCGTTATAATGGTTACGCGGGTAATTTTAATACTGAAACAACAAAAAAATTATGGTGAGTTGAGGAGGAAAACAGTATGAAAAACAGAAAATACGGTCGTATGGTAGCTATGGCTCTGGCTGCTATGATGGCTATGCCCACAGTAGCATTCGCAGCAGGCACCACATGGGATGAAGACACAGCTTATTATGGCGCTCTGGAACAGGGCAAAGTTCCCGAAGAAGTTATGAAACAGGACGAAATGGGTCAGTACGTAATTTCTGACGGTACAGCAACAACACCCGAAGGTGGCGAAACAACAACACCTGAAGGCGGCGAAACAGCAGAAACAACTACTCTGCCCTTCACAGACGTTGCAGCAGACGCAGCTTACTACAACGCAGTAAAATACGTTTATGACAACAAACTGATGGCTGGTACAACAGACACAACATTTGAACCCGAAGCATCTCTGCAGAGAGCAATGCTGGCTCAGATCCTGTACAATAAAGAAGGCGCAACAGACGTTGCAACAGAATCTGCTTACACAGACGTTGAAATCGGCAGATGGTACGCTACAGCTTGCCTGTGGGCAGCTGACAAAGACCTGATGACAGGCGTTAGCGAAACAGAATTCGCTCCTAAAGCAAACCTGACAGTAGAACAGCTGGTACAGATCCTGTACAACTACGCTCAGTACAAAGGCGTTGACGTAACAGTTGAAACAGCTACAGACGTTGCTACAGCTTCCGACTGGGCAAAAGACGCTATGAGCTGGGCAGTAAGCCTGAAACTGGTTGCAGCTGATGTAGATGCAAAAGCTGATGCTACAAGAGCACAGGTTGCTGAAATGCTGATGCTGACAGCTGACCTGAAAGCAGCAGAAGCTCCCGCAACAGAAACAACAGTTCCCGCTGAAGAAGTAAAACCTGCTGAAGAAGCAACAACAGTTCCTGCAGAAGAAGTAAAACCTGCAGAAGAAACAACAACTGAAACAACAACAGAAGAAACAAAAACAGAAACAACAACAGAAGCTACAACAGAAGCTCCTGCTGAAACAACACCCGCTGAATAATTTATTCTGATTGTTTGCACAAAACCGCTTTCCTTTTTGGGGAGCATCTTCATAAGAAAACAAAGAAAGCCAAAATCCTTTGTCATAATAAGGATTTTGGCTTTTTTATTTTATTCCGATTTTATTTGTTATGTTTTCTTCTGAAGACAGCCGTTTTTGTGCCCTTTTCTCCATTTGGCGACAAATGGCGGAAAGTCAGCTTGGAATTTTTATTTGCAAAAGAATAAAGGCACCCCTAGAAACCTTGATTTTTCAAGGTTTCTTTGCTTTTTTGGAAAAAAAGAGAAAAAATTCGTTTTTTGGCACAATACTTGCTTTTATATAGGGTGAAGGAAAAAAGAAACAGAGCTGGTTCCCATAGCCTTATAATTTCAGAAATAAGCCTGTGAGAACTGGAAATTTCCTCAAAACATCGGAAAAGCCCAAAACAAAGGGAAAAAAACATCTGAACAGCCTCAAATACTTCTATTTTGCAGCTGTAACATGTGTTTCCAAATGGAGAATGATGTTTCTAAATAGAGAATCTTGTTTCCAAACGGAGAATGGTGTTTCCAAAAAGAGAAATTTGTTTCCAAATGGAGAATGATGTTTCCGAATGGAGAAAAATTTCCATGGACAGGGATTTCCGGTGGTATAATGAGAGGAAAGGAGGGAGCAACATGGAATCCACAGAAAATCGTTATAAATATATATTTGATGAAATCCTCACACTGACAGACGACGGCTTCGTGGTAGTCGATACCAACGGGGTCATTACAGACATCAATGACCAGTACTGTAAGTATCTGAAAACCACCAAAGAGTATGCCATCGGTCGCAGCATCGCGGAAATCATCCCCAATACCAAGATGATTGACATCGTCAATTATGGCTACCGGGAGGAAGGCGCCATCCTCCGGCTTAGCGAGGAGCGGGAGGATGAAAACGACAGCATCTTTCTGGTCAACCGTTCCTGCGTTTATGATGACGACCATAAGGTCATTGCCGGTGTGGCACAGGTCAAATTCCGTTTGCAGACATTGGACAGTGCCAAGAAGCTTATGCGGGAATATGCCGCTTATGAGTTTTACCGTGAGGAATACCAAAACCGCAGCAACAGCCAGTGTTCCTTTGATAAAATCGTCGGCAACAGCAGCCGTTTCGCGGAAGTGAAGAAGGCAGGCTATAAGGCAGCCAAAACATTCTTCCCGGTGCTGCTGACGGGGGAAACAGGCACCGGCAAAGAAGTCTTTGCCCATGCCATCCATAACAGCAGCGAACGCAGAGAAAAGCCTATGGTCAGCATCAACTGCGCTGCCATCCCCAATGAACTGCTGGAAAGCGAACTGTTCGGCTACGAGGAGGGGGCTTTCACAGGAGCCAAAAAAGGCGGCAAGAAGGGTAAGTTTGAACTGGCAGACGGCGGCACACTGTTTCTGGATGAAATCGGTGATATGCCCTTGGGTATGCAGGCAAAACTCCTGCGGGTCCTTCAGGAAAAAGAAGTGGAAAAAATCGGCGGTTATCAGCCCATCCCCGTAGATGTGCGCATCATTGCTGCCACGAGGAAGAACCTGCCGGAAATGATTGCCGCAGGGGAATTCCGGGAAGATCTGTACTATCGCCTGAATGTGCTGGACATCGAACTGCCGCCTTTGCGGGAGCGACGGGAGGATATTGTGGAACTGGCTTCCTACTTCCTCAATCGGCTCAATTCCGATTATAAGACAGCCATTTCCCTTTCGCCGGAAGTCCGGGAGTGCTTTGTCAGCTACGACTGGCCGGGGAATATTCGGGAACTGGATAACGTCATCAAAAGCGCTTATGCTGCCTGTGAGGACTTTCTCATACAGCTCACAGACCTGCCCTCTAAAATGGTTTCCCGCCATCATCTGGCAGGAGAAGGGGGCAGCAGTAAGAAGCTGAATCAGATGATGGAGGAATACGAAAAAGGCATCCTGCTGGATGTGCTCAAAGGTTGCGGCTGGAATTGTCAGGCTGCTGCCAATGAACTGGGCATCCATCGCAGCGCTTTATATAAAAAAATCGCCAAGTACGATTTACAGAAAAAATAAATCAGACTGACAACGGAAGCTACACCGCATGCTGTTTTTGCGGATTTTCTTCCCGTCAAATGTGTCGGGTGTTTCGTGAAAAAACGCGAAAACAGCAGGTGTTCTTTTTATGCCCAAAATACGGGGTTTCCTGTCAAAAACAGCAGGTGTATTTCCGTTTGTTTTATACACATTTCACAAAAACAAAGGATTTTAGGAGGAATGAATCATGATGCAGACATTGGTAGAAAAACTGGAAAACGTAAAAGCAGAAATGGACGGACACGTACTGGTCGTAACCATGAACCGCCCCAAAGCCCTCAACGCACTGAACAATCAGACATTGGACGAATTGCAGGCAGTCTTTGATATGGCAGCCCAGGACGCGGAAATTTACGGCGTTATCATCACTGGGGAAGGCAGAGGCTTTGTAGCCGGTGCGGACATTGTCCAGATGGAACCCTATAAGAGTGAACAGGGCAGAGATTACGCAGGCTATGCCCAGGCAACATTCAACAAAATCGAAGCACTGCCTAAGCCCGTTATTGCCGCAGTCAATGGCTTTGCACTGGGCGGCGGCTGTGAACTGGCACTGAGCTGTGATATCCGTATCGCTTCTGAAAAAGCAGTATTCGGTCAGCCGGAAGTAACACTGGGCATCATCCCTTGCTTCGGCGGCACACAGCGTCTGCCCCGTTTGATTGGTGCAGGTCTGGCAAAAGAAATGATTTACACAGGCAAACACATCGACGCCCAGACAGCCCTGTCCTATGGTCTGGTCAATAAAGTAGTCCCTGCGGAAGAACTGCTGGATGCGGCAAAAGCCCTTATGGCAGACATCCTGAAAGTATCTCCTGTTGCCATCAAATACGCAAAACTGTCCATCAACAAAGGGGCAGACATGGATCTGATGAATGGTCTGGAAGTGGAAAAAGACCTGGTAGGTCTGTGCTTTGCTACAGAGGATAAAGAAGTGGGTATGCATGCGTTTCTGAAAAAACAGAAACCCGTATTCCGTTGATGCTGTTGTGTGAAATGGGGAAGGAGGAGGACAAATGAATTTTAGCGTATTGGTGCTGGTCATTGCCATTGTGCTGTTCGGCGTGCTGGCATTCCGTCAGATGAGCGCCCTGATTCTGGCGCCGCTGGTGACCATATTCGTCATTGTGCTGTCGGGGATGCCTGTGCTGGATACCCTGCTCAATGACTTTATGCCTGCCACATCAGACTATATCACCCAATATTTCCTGATCTTTTTCGTAGGGGCATTGTTCGGGGCAGTTTATCAGTTTACAGGGGCAGCGGAATCCATTGCCCTTGCCATGGGGCGTCTGTCCCATAACCACTTTGTAGCGCCTATGATCATGTGCATCACTGGTCTGCTGACCTTCGGTGGTGTCAGCGGCTTCGTGGTATTCTTCGTGGTCTATCCCATTGCCCTGCAAATGTTCAAACGTGCCAATTTGACTCGGCGGCTCATTCCTGCTGCCATTTCCGCAGGTTGCTGGACTTGGTCTATGACAGCGCCGGGCTCGCCTTCCATACAGAATACCATTGCCATGAAAAGTCTGGGCACACCTGCCACTGCTGCGCTCATTCCCTCCCTCATTGCCACAGCGGCGGAATTCCTCATGATCTTTGTCTGGCTGGAATGGCGCGCCCGCAGTTTCACCAAAAAAGGCAAACTGTTCTTTGACGATAGCCTGAAAATGCAGCTTGCCCCGGAGGAACTGGAAGAAAGAACATCCGAAAACCTGCCCCATCCCATCATTGCGCTGATTCCCATTGCAGCCATCATCATCTGCTTCAATGTGGTGAAATTGCCTGTGGAAACATCCGTAACCGTAGGTATCATTCTGGCAGTGGTGCTCATGTTCCAGAGAGTGGCAGATGTTTCTCACTGGATCGAAGTCTTTAACAAAGGCGCTGCCGACTCCGGCACAGCTATTTTGAATACAGCCATTGTCGTTGGTTTTGGCGGCGTAGTGGAACAGACAGAAGGTTTTACATACCTCATCAATAATCTGCAAAATCTGTCTATCTCCCCCTTGGTATTCGTTGCCGTGACCATTGCCATCTGCGCAGGCGTATGCGGTTCTGCTTCCGGCGGTATGGGCGTTGCCTTTGCAGCGCTGACAGATACCTATAAAAGCATGGGTGTCAGTCTAGAAGCTGTCCATCGTATCGGCGCCATCGCAGCAGGTACGCTGGATACCCTGCCTCATCAGGGCGCACAGATCACACTGCTGGGCATCTGCAAACTGACCCATAAAGAAGCTTACTTCGATATTGCTGTGACACAGATCCTCATTCCCATTTTGACACTGTTCATCTTTATCCCGCTGGTTTCTATGGGACTTTAAAAATAACGAAAAACAGTTTTCCATTGGGCATTTTCAGAAAAAGCCGCTTTTGGAAAACACCATTTTCTCTCTCAATTTCTAAATGGAACGAAAATAGCCCAAAATAAAACAGCTGAAACCCTTGAAAATACAAGAGATTTCAGCTGTTTTTGTCTGTTAAAGGTTGCCGAAGATAGGTCGGCGTTTTTGTAACTTAGTAGAACAGATGGAAGGTATCAAATTTCCACTGTCCGTCTTCCTGTACCAGATTGAATGTGTAATCTGTTGTTTCGTACTGGGAAGGGTCTGCAGGGGCTTCTGTGAATGTTTCCCCTTCGTAAGGATTGCCGTCTTTGGTGTAGTATGCAGTAGCCGTTACGGACATGCCTGTTTCTGTTTTCACAGGTTCCCCCATGACATAGCCTGCATAGAAGATGTTTGTGCCTCTTGCGCCGTCCAGTACATACAGACCGCCGCCTTTGCCTTCTGTGAAACGGATGTTGTTTTCAGCAAAGATGTCAGTGTCCATCATGTTCTGTGTGAAGTACTGTCCCAGATAGGTGCGGAATGCTTCCATATCGGGGAAACGCTCGTCTGTGACGCGGTTGTAGGTGTAGCCGTCTACGTCGATGATGTCTGTGGTGCTCATTTCAAAGCCTTCCAGTACAATCTGTTTGTAGATGGCAAATGCGCCGTCATAGAGTGTCTGGAACTGTTCCGCAGTCAGTTCGCCGTCAGCGGCAGTTGTTTCTGTGGTTGTTTCCTGCTGCTGTGTTTCACCTTCTGTCGTTGTGGGTTCTTTGGATGTACAGCCGAACAGCAGTGTCGCAGCCAGGGCGCAGCTGAGCACAATGGCCAGTTTCTTTTTCATTTTGTAAGACTCCTTTCATATTTTTCGTCTTGATGTTTTCGTCCTTATTATACCATGGTTTGAAAAGAAAAACGGGATTTTCAGGGAAGTTTAAGAAATTTGAAATATTGCTGTAATCATTCATTTTGTGAAGAGCCGGAAATGGTTTTTGTGGTAATCCAGCAGCCCGTCTTTTTTCATGCGGCTCAGTTCCGCCGACATGGCGCTGCGCTCCACCGCCAGATAATCCGCCAATTGCTGTCTGTCAAAGGGAATGGAAAAAACAGCGCTGCCGGAATCCTGTGCGCAGGAGGACAGGAAGGACAGGAGTTTTTCCCTTGTGCTGCGGCAGGTGACGTGAGCAATTTTCCGCGTCAGTGTTAAATTCCGTCCGGCAAAGATTTGCAGCAGACGGCGGGAAAGGAGGGCAAAAAGGGGATTTTGCTGCCCGGTGGGTGCCAGTATCCGGTTCAGGGAAAGGTATAACACCGTTGTGTCTGCGGCAGCCAATACGCTTACTTCTGCCGCCGTATCCAAAAGGGCATAGGTTTCCCCGAAAAAGGCTCCCGGTGGGATTTGTGCCACCAATGCCCGGCTGCCCCAGAAATCTTCCCGCAGGATATGAACTTCCCCGGAAAGGACGAGCCCTGCCGCCGTGATTTTATCCCCGGTGTGTACCAGAAAACTGCCTTTTTCATAAAAAACTTCTCTTGCATCCAGTTCCTCTAAAAGCTTCGTCATATCTTCGGGAGAAATGCCCTGAAAAAAGGGCAGAGATGCCAATTTTGATGGTTCTATCAAAAGACCGCCTCCTTTTTGTTGGAAAAACAACATACTATTTTCCCGCAGTATAGCATACTGTTATCAGAAAAACAAGGACGGAAAAACGAGGAGGAAACCACATGATTCGTAGAATTATAGAGATTGATAAAGAAAAATGTAACGGCTGTGGTCTGTGTGCGAAGGTCTGCCACGAAGGTGCCATTGGTATGGTAGACGGCAAAGCCACACTGCTTAGAGATGACTACTGTGACGGTCTGGGGGACTGCCTGCCCGTATGTCCCACAGGTGCCATCACATTTGTGGAACGGGAAGCGGCAGCTTATGACGAAGGGGCTGTACAGGCAAATATGGCGAAAAAAGGCAAAACACCCTGCGCTTGCCCCGGCAGCCAGAGCAAACTACTGGAAGTGCAGGAAAAAATGGCAGCAAAAAGAGAAGAAGAAGCAACTCCTGTTGCGGTGCCTTCCAGACTCCGTCAGTGGCCTGTGCAAATCAAACTGGCACCCATCAAAGCCCCTTACTTTGACGGTGCGAAGCTGCTCATTGCGGCAGACTGTACCGCATACGCTTATGGCAATTTCCATGAGGAATTCATGAAAGGCAAAATCACACTGGTGGGCTGCCCCAAACTGGACATGGTGGATTACAGCGAAAAACTCACAGAAATTATCAAGCAGAACGACATCCAGAGCGTGACCATCGTCCGTATGGAAGTACCTTGCTGCGGCGGCATGGAACTGGCAGCGAAAAAAGCATTGCAGGCCAGCGGAAAATTCATCCCTTGGCAGGTAGTGACCATTTCCACAGACGGCAAAATTTTAGATAAGTAAATGATATAGAAAAAGACCGGATTTCCTTTTGAGGAAGTTCGGTCTTTTGTGTTTGCTGTTGTCTTTATGAGAGGCTATGTCAAGGACACAGCCATTTCTCAATCAATCCCCATCTTCCGGCAGGTTTCCGACGATGTCTTCGTAATCTTCACAAAGGGACTTCCATGCTGGCGTATCTGGAGAAAATTCCCGACAGAAATCTGGGAAGGGGTCATCCATATATTCCAGAAAATCATAGATGAATTGGTCGTATTCATACAGTGCGTAGGTGCGGAACAGGTCTAAAAAATCAATATGGTCTTCGATCCATTCCTGCAATTTTTCCCGATCCGCATGGGTGAGAAATTGGGCGAAAAAGTCGATGGCTGTTTCCATATCCGCCGATGTGGCTCGGATGCTTTCAAAACGGGTCTGTTTGCAGTGCAGTTTTTCCCCGTCGCTGGAAAGTTTGCAGACGCAGTGGACGCGGAAACCGACGCCTCCTTCTTTGTCTTCAAAATCAAAGGTGAGTTTCAGGTCTCTTTCCGCCATGATCTGCAAAAACTTTTGATATGCTTCTTCCGTTAAGGCGCAGATGGGCTGTCCGTTCCGTTGGGGTTTTTCTTTCAGCAGCCCACAAGTCCAATCATGGAAGGAATCCAGTGTTTCCGAAAATGACCATCGTCCGCATCCGGAAAAATCCACCGTACGCTCCTGTAAGCTTGGGGTATCGTACCATTGCAGACCGTATTCTCCGTAAAATTTCCAGGCGTCCAGTACTGGAAGCAGTGCTTCCACCGCTGCCTTTGTCCATCTTCCCGTTAAATGTATGGTGCCTGATGCACTAGAGATATTTGCCATAGGACGCATCTCCTTTCTTTTCTGTTTCCAATGTGCCTAAAAGAACAAGAATCGAATTTTCTGAAAATGACAGGAAGTCTTATTTTTATAATACCATAGATTTTCCTATCCGCAAGGAGGAAGTCCTAGGTATGGAAGAAGTGGGAAAAAATGGGAAATCTTCATCAGAAAACAAAAAAAGCTGAAATCAGGATTCCAGCTTTCTTATTTTGATGTTGATTTTATCTGGGCTGTTCTGCTTTGTTGCAGCCAAACATGATGAAAAATCACAAAAAAATTGGGAATCTCCAAAAAGAAGATTCCCAAAGATATTTCGTTTTTTATGCTTTTGCTTTCGCAGCCAGTTTGGCATTGCGTTTGTCGTCCAGTTTGGAAACGATGGTAGCGCAGGCAGCGTCACCGGTGATGTTAACAGTGGTACGACCCATGTCGAAGATACGGTCGAAGCCAACAACCAGACCGATACCAGCCACAGGCAGACCAACGCTTTCCAGTACCATTGCCAGCATAACCAGACCAGCGCCGGGAACACCAGCTGTACCGATGGAAGCCAGTGTGGCTGTCAGTACGATGGTGATCATCTGACCCAGTGTCAGGTCAACGCCGTAACAAGCGGCGATGAATACGGCACAGACACCCTGATAGATGGCAGTACCGTCCATGTTGATGGTGCTGCCCAGAGGCAGTACGAAACCGGCTACTTCTCTGCGAGCGCCCAGTCTTTCCGCAGCTTCCATGGTGAAGGGCAGTGTGCCTACGGAGGAAGCGGAGGAGAATGCCATCATCATAGCAGGCATCATTTCCTTAAAGAATTTCAGAGGAGAAACGCCGCCCAGTGTTTTGATGGTGAAGGAATATACCACAACCATGTGTACGATGTAGCCTGCATATGCCACAGCCAGTACCATGATGAGGTTTGTCAGCAGCATAGAGCCGTTTTCTGCTACAACGGGGCAGATCAGGCAGGCAACGCCGATGGGGGACAGCTTGATGATGAAGTCCATAACTTTCAGGAACACTTCATTGAAGCTTTCTATCACCTGACCGGCAAGGATGCCTTTTTCCCCAGCCAGCAGGATGCCGAAGCCCACGAACAGGGCAATGACGATGACCTGCAGCATGGAAGCCTCAGCCATGGGCTTCACAAAGTTGGAGGGGAAGATGTTTACGATGGTATCCATAACGCTCTGGGCTTCTGCAGGGGTATAGGAAGCGCCGGAAGGGTCCAGCACAACGAACATACCTTTGGACAGAGTTGCCAGAATCAGTGCCAGTGTTACGGCAAAAGCGGTGGTGCACATGTAATAAATCAGTGTTTTGCCGCCGATGGCGCCTACACGGCGAATGTCCTTCATGGAGATGACGCCAGCCGCAATGGAGAACATCACAATGGGCACGACGATGAATTTCAGCAGGTTCAGGAAAATGGTACCCCAGGGCTGGATATAAGCTTTCGCGAAGTCAACGCCGGTCATGCCGAACAGGTTTGCGTTCATCAGCAGCAGACCTGCCACGATACCGATGATCAGACCAAGGAAGATCCAGAAAGCCAGAGGCATTTTTTTCTTTTGGCTCGTCAATGTAAACACTCCTTTCCTATTTTTATGATTTTCTCATTGAATTTTTATCCGTTCCTTATTATAAAGATACACGAAAACCTTGACAAGGATTTTCGCCAAAAGAATGCGTATTTTTTTGTACTTTTTTTACAATTGACGAAAATGATGTATGGATATTCATACAATGGAAAAATATGGAATTTTTACATAATAGAAAAAGAGGCATGTCCAGTAGGCTTCCCTTAAGAAAACATTGGTTTTTGATTTCTTAAGGGAAACTGCGGCGGCTGTCATCAGAAGAAAATTTTCTTCTGAAGAAGCCCCCAATGGACATGACCTCTTTTTCCCAGAGTCTATCACAAATATTCATGGAGCCTTGCCGAAAGCCCATCTGTTTGCAAGGGGGCGAGGTTCAGCCGGCTTTGCCGGCTGACTCGCCAAGGTTTTTTTGCTGCCTGCAAACAGTATGTTACGGGGTTATTGTTCTGCAAGCTTCTTGTATGCTTCGTATTTTTCTTTCGCCTTGTCAGCAGCTTCTTTCAGCAGCACTTTTGCTGTTTCGGGGAAGGTGCGAACCAGGGAAGCGTAACGAACTTCGCCCATGATGAAGTCGTTGTAATCCATGGAAGGTTCTTTGGAATCCAGGATGAAAGGATTCTTGCCTTCTTTCTTCAGATCGGGGTTGTAACGGTACAGGAACCAGTAGCCAGCATCCACTGCCAGTTTTGCTTCCAGCTGTGCGTTTGCCATGCCTTTGGAGATACCGTGGTTGATACAAGGCGCATAAGCGATGATCAGGGAAGGACCTTTGTAAGCTTCTGCTTCTTTCAGGGCTTTGATCAGCTGTGCAGGGTTTGCGCCCAGAGCAACCTGTGCAACGTAGATGTAGCCGTAGCTCATTGCCAGCATACCCAGGTCTTTCTTCACTGTTGCTTTACCGCCTGCTGCGAACTGTGCCACAGCGCCGATAGGTGTTGCTTTAGAGGACTGACCGCCTGTGTTGGAGTAAACTTCTGTGTCAACCACCAGTACGTTTACGTCTGCGCCGGAAGCCAGTACGTGATCCAGACCGCCGTAACCGATGTCGTATGCCCAGCCGTCGCCGCCGTACATCCACATGGATTTCTTGGTCAGGTGTTCTTTGTTGTCCATGATGAAGGCTTTCAGGTCTGCCGCTTCGCCGCTTACGGAAACTTTTTCCAGAGCTGCCAGCAGAGCTTTGGTGTCTTCTTTGCTTCTGTGACCGTCGTCATAGTTTGCCAGCCATACATCAGCTGCTGCTTTCAGATCTGCGTCGTCTACCAGAGCCAGCAGTTCTTTCAGCTTCATGGTTACGCGTTCTCTCTGCTGTTCTACTGCCAGAACCATACCCAGGGAGAATTCTGCGTTATTTTCAAACAGGGAGTTGCTCCATGCGGGGCCCCAGCCTTCTTTGTTTGTTGTGTAAGGTACGCAAGGTGCAGCAGCGCCCCAAGCCTGTGTACAGCCTGTAGCGTTTGCCAGATACATACGGTCGCCGTAAAGCTGTGTCATCAGTTTTGCGTAAGCTGTTTCGCCGCAGCCTGCACATGCGCCGGAGAATTCCAGCAGAGGCTGTTCGAACTGAGAACCTTTTACGCTGTATTTGTCCATGGGGTTCTTCTTATCGGACAGAGCCAGAGAGAAGTCCCAGTTAGGCTGTTCGTGCATCTGAGTATCCAGAGGTTTCATTACCAGTGCTTTTTCTTTTGCGGGACATGCTGTTACGCAGACACCACAGCCCTGGCAGTCCAGAGGATCCACCTGGATGCGGAAACGATACTGCGCGATTTCGCCAGCGCCTTTTGCAGGTTCTGTTACGTAGCCTTCGGGTGCGTTCTTCGCTTCTTCTTCTGTCAGCAGGAAAGGACGGATACATGCGTGAGGGCATACGTAAGAACACTGGTTACACTGGATACATTTTGTTGCATCCCATTCGGGAACGTCGATGGCAACACCACGTTTTTCGTAAGCGGAAGTACCCAGAGGGACTGTACCGTCTTCTCTGCCAACGAATACGGATACGGGCAGCAAGTCGCCTTTCAGTGCGTTCATGGGAACCAGCAGTTTTTCAACGTATTCAGGCAGAACGCGTTTGATTTCTTCTTTGTCCACGTCTTTTGCGTCTTTCCAGCTTTCGGGAACGTCGATTTTTACCAGACCTGTCAGACCTGCGTCTACAGCGGCATAGTTCATGTTAACGACTTTTTCACCTTTTTTGCCGTAAGATTTTTCGATGGCTGCTTTCATGTAGCCAACGGCGTCATCAACGGGGATGATGTTTGCCAGTTTGAAGAATGCGGACTGGAGAACGGAGTTGGTTCTGTTGCCCAGACCGATTTCACGGCAGATTTCAACAGCGTCAATGGTATAGAAATTGATGTTGTTGTTTGCGATGTAACGTTTTACGTCAGCAGGCAGGTGTTTTTCCAGTTCTTCGCCTTTCCAGCCGCAGTTCAGCAGGAAAGTACCGCCGGGTTTGATTTCGGAAACGATATCATATTTGGAGATGTAGGACTGGTTGTGGCATGCCACAAAGTCTGCTTTGAATACCAGATAGCTGGAGCGGATAGGCACATCACCGAAACGCAGGTGAGATTTTGTGATACCGCCGGATTTTTTGGTGTCATATTCAAAGTATGCCTGTGCGTATTTATCTGTATGGTCACCGATGATCTTGATGGAGTTTTTGTTTGCGCCAACAGTACCGTCGGAGCCCAGACCCCAGAATTTGCAGGAGATGGTGCTTGCGTCTGTTACTTCGGGTTCTGCGCCAACTTCGATGGATGTCATGGAAACGTCGTCAATGATACCAACGGTGAAGTGGTTTTTCTTTTCGCCTTTCATGTTGTCAAAGACAGCAACAACCTGTGCGGGGGTTACGTCTTTGGAGGACAGACCGTATCTGCCTGCCAGTACCAGAGGCGTTCTGCCTGCTTCTGTCAGTGCGGAACATACATCCTGGTACAGAGGTTCACCCAGTGCGCCGGGTTCTTTTGTTCTGTCCAGAACGGTAACGATTTTCGCTGTTTCAGGCAGTGCGCCTAAGAAATGTTTCAGGGAGAAAGGACGGTACAGGTGAACCTGCAGGAAACCAACCTTTTCGCCTTTTGCTGTCAGATATTCCACAACTTCCTGTGCTGCGCCAGTGATGGAGCCCATAGCGATCAGAACGTGTTCTGCATCGGGTGCGCCGAAGTAGTTGAACAGCTGATAATTTCTGCCTGTGATTTTGTTGATTTCGTGCATGTAGTTTTCCACGATTTCAGGCAGACGTGTATAGAAAGGTGTCTGTGCTTCTCTGTTCTGGAAGAATACGTCAGGGTTCTGTACGGTAGAACGCTGTACGGGATGTTCGGGGTTCAGGGCGTTTTTGCGGAATTTACGCAGTGCGTCTTCATCCAGCAGTTTTGCGATATCTTCGTAGTCCATGACTTCGATTTTCTGCAGTTCGTGAGAAGTACGGAAACCATCGAAGAAATGCATGAAAGGTACGCTGCCTTTGATAGCGGAAAGGTGTGCCACACCGCCCAGATCCATAACTTCCTGTACGGAAGCGGAGGACAGCATTGCTACACCGATCTGACGACAAGCCATAACGTCGGAATGGTCGCCGAAGATGGAGAAAGCATGTGTACCAACGGTTCTGGAGCTTACATGGAATACGCCGGGTTTGAGCTGACCGGCAATACGGTAAATGCCGGGGATCATCAGCAGCAGACCCTGAGAAGCTGTGTATGTGGTTGTCAGTGTACCAGCTTCCAGTGCGCCGTGCATGGCACCTGCGGCACCGGCTTCGGATTCCATTTCTACCAGACGAACGGTCTGACCGAAAATATTCTTCTTGCCGTTTGCGGACCAGCTGTCAACGTGTTCCGCCATGGGAGAAGAAGGGGTAATAGGGTAAATGGTAGCGACTTCTGTAAATGCGTAAGAGATATAAGCAGCCGCTTCATTCCCGTCCATGGTTTTCATAATTTTTGTGTTCATGGAAAAACTCCTTTCATATAAATAAAATGTCCCCGTAATAACTGTAATTTCATGATAATGTATTCTGCATACACTGTCAAGAAATTACCAAGAAGAAAACAAAAAAAGTCAATTTGTTTGACATTCGGCTGTGAATTTGTGCAATTTAACCATAAAAAATTCCGAAAAAAGGAAAAAACGAGCAAAAAAATCACGAAATTGTTGTGTACAGAAAAAAGAAAAAACAATAAATTATTGTATTTTCGTTGATACATCGTCAAATTGGTGAGGCACATGTTTGCGAAAGGGCTGGAAAAAAGAGGAAATTCAAGGAAAAACAGGGGCAGATTTCAGGGGATTGCAAAGGATTGTATGACAAAAAATGCAAAAATATTGTTTATAAATTAACGATATAGGAGGCGTTTCCATGGAAATCATCAACATCACATGTCTGCGGCAGAAATCCCAGCGGCATCGTCCCAAGTGGGTGGGGAAACTGCCGGAAAGCTGGGCAGAGAAATGGCAGCTGAAGTATTGCCCGTGGGTGGAAACGGCGGAGGGCAGCTGGTGCTTGCAGACGGACCGAGACGGCTGTTTTCTGCCTCCGTGGCGGGAGAAAGCCAGAGAGTTGCTGGAACAGGCAGCAGAGAAAGGCGCAAAAATCGCTCTTTCTCCCATGGCAGCAGACTTGCCTGGGGATATCCTGCCCTTTGCCACAGGACGAAAACTCTATCCCATATTCGGGGCAGAAGCCGCAGCCACAGGGCTGGAAGCCATGGGCAAACGACCGGAAGGAGCTTCTTTCGTGGTGGCAGACGGCGGCGAATGGGAAACGGAAGCGGCACTGGCAGCTTTGCCCGGCTGGGTGAATCGTCTGGGTATCCTCACAGACCGTCAGCCTTTTTTCGTGTCATGGCAGGAGAGATTCTTGGAGGAAAGAGGTCTGGTGGTGGAAGTGTTCAGCTCCGTGGGCTACGGCGTTTTTCGGGAGGCAGATGTGGTCCTTTCCTGCGCGAAGGGCAACGGCGCCATGGCTTATGCTCTGGCGGAAGGGGCTGTGTTTCTGGATTTGGTGGGCAACGGTACCGTTACGGAGAGTATTGCCCTGCGCCGCGCCGATGTGCTGGCGGCAGACGGATTTTTCTTTGGCAACCAAAAAGAGATGGAGGCAGGTGCCCTGACAGAAGCCCGTACTTATTGTGAAAATCAGATGTTTCGGGCGTATTTTGATGCGCCCGGCGCCGAAAAAGCGGCAGAGGCAAAAGCCGGTTTGGGACAGTTGTGTCCCGTCGGTTTTCTTCTGGGCGGAAAAAGACGAAAAATTCCGAAAAAACAGGGATAAAATCGCATTTTCCCGGGAGAAAACATTGACAAAATTACTTACCTTAGTATATAATTTATCAATGAATTTTCGGAGGGCATTTCGGTTAGCCCTCCCTTTTCCTTGTAATATCAAGGAAAATCCCTATTTTTGAAAAATTGGATAAAACCCGCAAGGAGATGAAATAAGCAATGGCAGAAGCAAAAAAAGTAGTCATGACCTATGACGGTCTGAAAAAAATGGAACAGGAACTGGAAAACCTGAAAACCGTACGCAGAAAAGAAGTAGCAGAAAAAATCAAAGAAGCAAGAGGACAGGGCGACTTGTCTGAAAATGCCGAATATGATGCTGCGAAAGAAGAACAGGGCGAAATCGAAAGCCGTATCATACAGCTGGAAAACCTGCTGCGCAACGCGGAAGTTATCGACGAAGACGTACTGAAAATGGACGTTGTCAACCTGGGCTCCAAAGTAACAGTACTGGACGTGGAATTTGACGAAGAAATGGAATACACCATCGTTGGTTCCACAGAAGCAGACCCTATGAACGGCAGAATCTCTAACGAATCCCCTCTGGGTATGGCTCTGCTGGGTCAGAAAGTTGGCGCAACCGTTATGGCAGATACACCCGACGGCGAAGTGGCATTTAAAATTCTGAACATCCAGAAATAATTTTTATTTTTGCATAAGAGAACACGGAAACGGAGGAAAACAAAGTGGCAGAACAGAACAACCAGCCTGCACAGGAAATGACACAGCAGGAACTGAGCGAACAGATTAAAATCAGACGGGAAAAACTGGCACAGCTTCAGGCTGAAGGCAAAGACCCCTTTGAAATTACAAAATGCGAAGTAACACATCACAGCGATGAAATCAAAGACAACTTCGACGAACTGGAAGGCAAAGACGTTGCCATCGCCGGCAGACTTATGAGCAAACGTATCATGGGGAAAGCGTCCTTCTGCAACATTCAGGACAGAAACGGCAACATCCAGTCTTATGTAAGCCGTAACGACATCGGCGACGAAGCTTATGCCGCATTCAAAAAATTCGACATCGGCGACCTGATCAGCATCAAAGGCTTCGTATTCAAAACAAAAACAGGGGAAGTTTCCGTACATGCCAAAGAAGTGACACTGCTGTCCAAGAGCCTGCAGGTACTGCCCGAAAAATTCCACGGTCTGAAAGACCAGGAACTGCGTTACCGTCAGAGATACCTGGATCTGATCGTGAACCCCGAAGTGCGTGACACATTCATCAAACGTTCCCGCATCATCACAGAAATCCGTAAATTCCTGGATGGCAAGGGCTTCCTGGAAGTGGAAACACCTGTACTGCAAACCATTCCCGGCGGCGCTTCCGCAAGACCTTTCATCACACACCATAACACACTGGATATCGACATGTACTGCCGTATCGCTCTGGAACTGCCTCTGAAACGTCTGATCGTGGGCGGTTTTGAACGTGTGTATGAAATCGGCCGTGTATTCCGTAACGAAGGTATCTCCGTTCGTCATAACCCCGAATTCACCCTGATGGAACTGTATCAGGCTTATACAGACTATAACGGCATGATGGACATCACAGAAGAAATGTTCCGTACCGTTGCACAGAACGTACTGGGTACCACAAAAGTGGTTTACGGCGGTCACGAACTGGATCTGGGCAAACCTTTCGCAAGAAAGACCATGGTAGACGCTGTTAAAGAATTCTCCGGCGTAGACTTCGATCAGGTAGCTGATACAGCAGAAGCTAAGAGAATCGCTGACGAACATCATGTAGAATATGAAGAACGTCATGTAAAAGGCGATATCCTGAATCTGTTCTTCGAAGAATTCGTAGAAAAGAACCTGATCCAGCCTACATTCATCATCGACTACCCCGTAGAAATCTCTCCTCTGACAAAGAGAAAACCCGATAAACCGGAATTCACAGAACGTTTCGAACTGTTTATCGTTGGTAGAGAATATGGTAACGCATACTCCGAACTGAATGACCCCATCGACCAGCGTCATCGTTTCGAATATCAGGAATACCTGAGAGAAGCAGGCGACGACGAAGCAAACATGATCGATGAAGACTTCCTGACAGCTCTGGAATATGGTATGCCTCCTACAGGCGGTCTGGGCGTAGGTATCGACAGATTCGTTATGCTGCTGACAGAATCCGTTTCCATCAGAGACGTTATTCTGTTCCCCACAATGAAACCCCTGGACATGCCTAAGAAAGCAGAAACAAAAGCTCCTGCTGCTGTGGCTGCTCCCGTTGCGGAAAAAATCGACTTCTCCAACGTAAAGGTTGAACCTCTGTTTGAAGAATTCGTGGACTTCGATACATTTGCGAAATCCGACTATAGAGCCGTAAAAGTAAAAGCATGTGAAGCAGTGCCTAAGAGCAAAAAACTGCTGAAATTCGTGCTGGATGACGGCAGCGGCACAGATCGTGTGATCCTGAGCGGTATCCATGAATACTATGAACCCGAAGAACTGGTAGGCAAAACTTGCATCGCAATCACAAACCTGCCTCCTCGTAACATGATGGGCATTGACTCTTGTGGTATGCTGATCTCCGCTGTACATGAAGTGGATGGTCACGAAGGTCTGAACCTGCTGATGGTGGATGACAGAATCCCCGCAGGTGCAAAACTGTATTAATTTTTTTAGATTTTTTAAAAGCAAATTTTAGCTCGAAAAGGCGTTTTCTCGAAGGAGAAAACGCCTTTTTTGTACCAAATTGTACCAATTTTGTACCAATGAAAATCTGTTTTTCTAAAGAAGTAAAGACCATGCGGAAATCAAAATATCACAAACAAAAAATAGGATGATGAGTAATATCCGTGTACCAATATTTTTTTGGAAAAAAGGAATGTACTGCCAGACATCCAGAAAATTCGTTGCCAGTGCCCAGAAAATCAAAGGGACAAAGTAACGATTGAAAATCGCAATGGGGTTATGCCCCGGTGTGGTTATCATCAACAGGAACCAAAGTGCCATCAGCAGGTAGCCAAAAACCGCAATAATTTGTTTCCAGAGGGTATCGGTACGGAATCCCGGTGTGGCATAGAGTATTCTGCCCCAGAGGGTGCCGCCCTTACGTTTATAGATCAGTTGGATTCTCCGCAGTTCCATCAGAAGTTGCGGCATGGATGCAAAGCGGTTTTTCGGATCAAAGGCACAGCACCGCAGCAGAACACGGGAAAATATTTTTGGAATGGTTTCTCTGTTTTCTGCAATCTGTTCTGACAAGGAACGTCCTTTTATGATTTCCTTTCCTGTGAGGAATTGATAGCATAAAATACCAATAGCGTAAATGTCGGAACGATTGTCTGTTTGGGCATAGCCAAATTGTTCCGGTGCCGCATACTCCGGTGTTCCCAGACAGACAGTGTCCTTGGGGGCGTGATCTTTGAAAGAACGAATGGTGCCTAAGTCTACCAGTTTGATTTCTTTATGTTCTGTGTACATGATGTTGGACGGCTTGATGTCTCTGTGGATCAGAGGCGGATTTTGTTTATGGAGAAAGGCAATGGCATCACAGATTTGTATGGTATAATCCAGCGTTTCTTCCACAGAAAACAGACCTTTTTGCAGAAGCATTTCTGCCAAGGTCTTGCCGGAGATGTACTGCTGAAAAACATGAACCTCCTGTTCGTTTTCCAACACCTGATACACGTCGGCAATGTTCGGATGCCGCAGATGTACCAATTCTTTGTATCCTTCATAATTCATGGAGGTTTTCTCTATGATTTTTTCTACATATAATCGCTTTTGCTGACGAATGAGAAAGACAGTGCTGTTGGCGGTTTCTGCCAGCGAACAAAGTCTTTCATAGCTGCCAAAGCCTGCTGCAAACTGTTCCATAGTGGTGACTCCTTTTTTCTTTGCTCCCTTTGATATTAATGGCTCTCTCTTGAAATGGCAAGCATAACTTAGTATACTGTCCTAAGAAAGGCAGGAGGGGGCATAGTATGATGTGGGAAAAATCAACGGAAGAACTGGCGAAGGAATTGTTCCGCTCTAAGGATGTGACAGCCTATCTGAAAGAAGAGGAAAAATATCTGGTGGGTGGTATGACACTGGCGGAATATATCAAGTCACTACTGGAAGAAAAGAAACTGGACAGTGTAGAAGTGCGGAAGAGCAGCGGCATTGACAAGACTTATGTCTATGAGATTTTTACGGGGAAAAAGAAGAATGTCAGCCGGGATAAACTGCTTCTTTTGGCTTTTGCCATGGGGCTGAATCTGGAAGAAACCCAAAGATTGCTGCAGATTGGTGGGCGCTGTCAGCTCTATAGCAGAGATCAGCGGGATGCGGTCATTATGTTTTGCATCTATCATGGAAATACAGTGATGCAGACGGAAGAACGGCTGGGAGAAATGGGATTTGATAGCTTGTTTGAGGATGAACGACAAAAATGAAATTGAAGAAGTGTCACAATAGGAAACTGTAAGAGGGGGTATCAAAATGCCGATGTGGTTATGCCGTGCCGGAAGATATGGCGAGTTTGAGAATAAATTTCTTGAGGACGGTAGAGTGTACTGTACTTGGGATAATCTCCCTGAATCCATCATGAAGTTCAGTACGAAGCAGGAGTTGCAGCAGTATTTTGTGGACAACGATCCGGATGTAAAGGTAAAAACAGCAATGAACTGGGCGAGTCAAGTATGGCCTTTTGCCCATGAGATGAAAAAGGGAGAGATCATTGCTATGCCTAGCAAAATCAAACCTGTCATTCATTTTGGAAAGATCGTAGGGGATTACGAATTTTTGCCTAACAATGATAATCCGTATTATCATGCACATCAAGTTGATTGGTTTGCCTGTGACATCCCACGCACAGCTTTTGAACAGGACATCTTATATTCCTTTGGGGCATTTATGACCATTTGCCGTATTAAACAGGAAGAACGTGTAAAAGCGGCTATTAATGCACATAAGCAGGGAAAGAAAGTGCCGCCAATTATGCTGCAGGAGTCGCGGGATGACGAAGAATCACGAGATATTGAAAATGAAGCCCTGGGAGTTATTACAAACCTGATTATCCAAAAGACGAAGGGACATGGTTTGGCAAAAATTGTAGACGCGATTCTTCGGGCAAAGGGATTCACGACATATGTCAGCCCTGCAGGACCAGATAAAGGCGTGGATATTTTGGCTTCTGCCGGTACACTTGGTTTTGGAAGCCCCAAAATCTGTGTTCAGGTGAAATCTACAGATGCACCAGTAGATCGAATTGTTTTGGATCAGTTGGGCGGCGTGATGAAAAACTTTGGTGCCGAATATGGCTTATTGGTGTCATGGAGTGGGTTCAAATCCTCGGTTATCAATGAGACAGCGAAACAGTTCTTTGAAATCCGGCTGTGGACTCATAAAGAAATTATTGAGGAGTTTCTAAAGTACTACGATCAAATGGATGATGAAATCAAAGAACTGATTCCTCTGAAAAAAATTTGGGTTGTGAATAACGATACACAATAATGAAAATATTTTTCTTAGACTTAGCAATTTTATGTTGCACTTTAGGCTGCTTTATAGCAGCCTTTCTTTTTTATACTTAGACGATAAAAACGGTAGTCAAAAGACTACCGTTTTTTCATGCCAAATTAGCTGACAGCTAACGAAAGAAAATCTGTTTTTGCTTATACTGAAGAAGAATCACTCGTGGTCTAAATAAGAAAACATGGTTTTCAACACATCGATTGCCATTTGTTTTTCTGCGTCTGATTTTTGGTCAATCAAACTGCGGAATTGATCCACGATGGTTTCGTCGCTGGGAGAGATGCTGTCATGAAGCAGGTAATCCACCGTCACCCCAAGACGGTTTGCCAGGTTTACCAGTGTTTCCAGGGAAAGGCTTCTCTCTCCGCGTTCGATATAACCTAAATAAGAATCGGATATATTCACATCTTCAGCCAGTTTTGACTGGGTAAGGTTGTGTTTCAGGCGTTCTTCTCGGATTCGCTGTCCAAGATGTTCATAATTCATCGTACATCACCTCTTATCCTATTACTTTACCCATAAAGTAACTGTTATAAAAATATACTGTTAATGGTTTTTTGTGGACTATAAGTGGTATTTTATGTATAATGAGGTTAAATGGACTTTTCAGACAAAAGGGGGCAAGAAAGAAAAACAAACGGGTACTTTTGGAATAAGAAACAAAAATGAAGGGGTGCAAAAACTATGGAACAACGTACAGAAAAAGTTTGCACAAAGTGCGGGAAGATACTGCAGGAAGATGAAAACTTTTGCAGTAATTGCGGGACACCTGCACCACAGCCGCAAAGTGCACAGAGCAGCCAGAATGAAAATGCGCAGCCGCCGGAACAAAAGAAATCCGGGTTCAAAATGCTGCTGATTATTCTGGTGGTCATCTTAGGCGGCGCAATGCTTTGCTGTCTTTTTGGAGATTCAGAAGATACGGAACCCACAGAACAGGTGCAGGTAGAGACAGAAGAACCTGTGGAATCCAGTGCATTGGATTTATACCAGACATTACGGGAGAACAGCAATATTTCTTTTTATATCACGAAAAAAGCAACTACCTTTTTGAAAGATCATGATGGATTGTTTCCTGTTCAGAGTCAGGAGGAAATCCCTGCTGATCTGGTAGATACCAGCATTACTTATAAGCACATTATCAAAAATGACAGCAAATATGGGGATAAATTAATGGTACTGTCAAATGTAGAAGTCAGCCAGATTTTTGAGCAGAGTATGGGAGATGGAAAATATATCACACAGTTGAATCTGACAGACGAAAATTTTGATCGCTATTGGGTTTTTTATGATGGTACTTTGGATAATGTCTTTGAAGATGATTATATTGATGTGGTTGGCTTGCCTTTGAGCAGTGGCTCCTATGAAAACGTCATGAAAGGCAGTACAGAAGTGATTGTATTGGCTGGGGCTTATGTGGTTCCGGGTAATACCTTAGGTAGTTTTACCGCACCGGCACCGGCTGCTACAGCGGATGCACAGCCGGCAGTCCAGCAGTCAGGATATTTGTCTTTAAGTGAAGCAGAAACAAAAAATATCAATTTGTTTCTCAGTAATTTCAGCGAAACAGACTTTATGTATTTCGATCGAAACGATTACACGCGAGAAGATTTGATATTATTTGCTGTTAGACATAATGTGCTGAATACCAGCAAGGTTGTTGGCTTTTCAGAGAAAGAGGATGGGATAAAAGCGGAAGATCTGCATAAGACAGTACAAAAATTCTTCGGCATTTCTTTGGATTATCCAACATTAGAGAACGCTCCGGAAACAGTGTATGGCATTAATTACGATTACAACCAATCTATGTATTGTTGGGATTTCGGTTTGACAGATACGCTGCAAATTGACAGGGTTACTAATCTGGAAACGGTCCAGATGAATGAAAATGGAGAATATGTGATTGATGCCACCATTTATTATGTACCACCGGAACTGGTAGGTGATGGTGCGTATGTAAATGTTTGGTATCGAGGCGGGTATAATGCAGAACCAGTTGCCAAGGTATCTGCAAGAATTGTTCCAAATGGCAATTTTTATGTTCTGCGGCATTATGAAATCACTGAATGGTATTGATTTGTAAGGAAAAGGGGTAATCATAATGAAGAAAAAAACACTGGCAGTTGTTTTATCTGCCGTTCTGGCAATGGGTTCTGCCGGAACGGTATTTGCGGACACGCAGTCCGATCTGCAGGCGGTGGATTTTACAAAAGCGCAAACAGACCAGGAACGGTATTTACCTCCTGCATGGGCAAAAGAAATTATTTATCTTGCTATTGCAAAAGGTGCCGTTCCGAAAGAAATTTGCGTTGACTATCAGACACCAATTACTCGTGCGGAGTTCTGTAAGGCTATTATTATGGGAATTCAGAGTGTTTATGGTGAATTGGAAGTAACAGAAACTGATGTGCCATATTTGCATTACTTGTATGATGCTAGCGAAGTGAAGTTTGCAGATTGTGACGATTCATTCGTGATATTGGCAGCCAGAGCTGGTATTGTCAGCGGTGATACAAATGGAAATTTCCATCCAAATGATTCTCTTACCAGAGAACAAGCAGCAGCTATTTTGGTGCGAGCCATGAAATCTTTGGGCGTTACTGGAACAGTTGGGACAACCAGAACATTTTCTGATATTGGGCAGGCAAGCAGTTATGCAGTGAAAGATATCCAGCAGATTGCAGCTTGCAAAGTTAATGGCGTTAGTGTAATGTCTGGTATCAACAAGAATGAATTTGCACCTAAAGGAACCTTTACAAGAGCACAAGCTATCGTTGCCATCCAAAGGTTGATGAATTACATGCAGTCAATTCAAACATCGGCAGAACCACTTCAGCCGGTGATACAAGATGGAATCGACAATTATTTAGGTGAATGGTATATTACGGACCGTGGTATGCCAGAAATAGGTGAATATGGTGAAACTATTCATTCTGGTACTTCTTTGAGAATATATAAAGAGGATGATCAGTATAAACTGGATATGAATGCACTTTATTCTTCCACTGCGTTTGTAGGCGTCAGTGGTTTGATACTGAGTGTGAATGGTAATATGGCGACAACATCTTATGATGAAGATGGATGGGATAACAGTGGTGATATTACTCTTGAATTTGCAAATGGAGAGCTTTATGTTACTGCTACAGCGATTCCGATGTCAGATTCATATTATGGGGCTTATAATTTGAAGGCAGATCATATGCACTGCACTAAACAGTGGGAGCAGGCGTATGCCAGCCCGCTGGGAGAGTATGCAGGAGAATATGAAGTAGGAGATTTCTTCGTGGGACTGCATCCTTCTTCTACAGGAGAATATACACTGAATGTCCAGAAAAACAGATACAAAGAAGATGGAACTTGGGATATTCTGGACTTTGCCAATTCCGAAGTGCTCCAGATCAACGGAAATCGTGCAGTTGCATTCTATACAGATGATTATGGCAATCGTGGTGAAATGATATTTGAGTTTGGAGATACCTGTTGGATTACTGTTACTGTGACAGATCAGCAGAGCGAGGAAACATTGGAAATGGCAAGAACGCAGATTAGCATGAGCGCAGATGTAGGTTGAGTAAATAAATATAGCAATTTAATTTTACAGGTTAAAGATATGATTTATATTGACAAGAAAGTATATTAAATCATTTTCTTAAGATATCAAAATAAATTAACAAAGTCCTTTTCTTTTATAAGGAAAGGACTTTTTGTTAGTTATAATATCGTTTTAGATATTTATAGGATATAATTTTGTATGTAGAAATTAGAAAGTAAGTTTTATATAATAAAAATAGAAAGTACACTTGTATTCATTATAAGATTTTCAGTATTTATTAATAGAGTTTAATTGTTTATAAGAGGTGAGAAAAATGTATATTCCTAATGAGAATGTAAATATCAAAGATACAAAGTTTTTAGGGTATTGGAATCATACAGTTCCAGTTTATCATATTTTGTCAATTCATGGTTTAAATCAGATTATTGGGCATATTAAACATAATAATGGTAGCGAAGGAACTGTATTGTATAGAGGACAAGCACAGTTATATGATCAGTTAATTCCGAGTATATTACATGAAATATCACCTAAAGGTAAAGATGATGAACTTAAAAGAAGAAAGAAAGAATTAGAAAAATTTATTGATAATATTATACAAGATGAAAAAATGAGAAAAGCATTGCATTTTGATGAAACTGTTAAAAATCGTGAATTTTATAAAAGATATGTTATTGAGTCTATGCTTCAACATTATGGAGTGCATACGCGGTTTCAGGATTTTGTTGATAATCATTGGACAGCACTTTGGTTTGGTTTATATGAACTAGAAAAAAGGCATGTGGGCACAATAGATACAAAAAACTATTATAAGTATATTTATAAACGGCGTAAGGGAATATTATCAAAGAAACAACAGCATCCTAAAAGTTTAACCTTAAAAATTCCACAATATCATTGTTTACCACCCAAACCTATATTAGAAGATATTTTAGATAAAAAGAAATATACTGAAAGTTGGTTTAATGCCAATATTATAGGGTATCGAAAAGTAATAAGCCAATTTCATCAGATTGAAGATGTAAATAGACAACAAGATGCATTTCAAAATTTTGTAAGTCGTCATATCAAAAAAGTAGATAAAAAAAATAAAGAGAGATTGATGAATTATGATCAGAAAAAATTAACTATCGAGAAGAAAAATAAAATACTTCAGCAAAATTTTATAGAAAATTTAATATCTGATACTGCTTATGTTTATATTTTAATGTATCTTGCAGATACAAAAGGTGAGGATTTTAGGGGAGTATACGCAGGGACAGAAACAATTACTATAGATTTGAGAAAAGCGTTACCATCAACTTTTTTACGTCCAAGTGCACAGCATGGATGGACAGTACGTAGAATAGGCGATAATTCAGACTTGAGTGGGGGAGTTGTCTGTGTGCTCCGCATAGCAGTTGATTTAGTGGACAAAATGTTGGGAAATGGACTTCTAGTGCAACCTGAGAATTTTTTCCCTTCAGAAAAACAAGATTTTGGGTATAATATATTATTACAGAGAGAAGCGATTTCTCCATTTGATACTAGAAGCAAAGAGAAATTTGAGAGATATCGACCAGATCTTTTTCCATACGGTACAATACAACGATTTTTATAAGTCTGTAAATAGATTATAGATGCTATTAAATAGAATGAGCTGCTAATAAATAATCAACAGAAGAAAAAATATTTATAAATGAGAAATTGAAATGTTTGAATTCAATCCTAAAAGTTAAACAATGTTTACAAATTAAAATTGTTCAAGAATTTAGAGGGGCTTGTTGTCTATGATTCATGAGGGTATGAAGAAAAGTCTGTAAATAAGATTCTTCTATGATAAGACTGG
>OMGQ01000463.1_pt1 | contig 41227 bp, 33 predicted proteins | sample 1646071 | NCBI WGS metagenome assembly OMGQ01 (sample SAMN05578585, study PRJEB25193) | human gut metagenome | biome: Human Microbiome; feature: human-associated habitat; material: feces | host: Homo sapiens | place: USA:Birmingham
ACAGGAACTTGCGGACAAAATCGGTATCAATATGCAGAGCCTTTCCAAGATTGAAAGAGGGTTGAACTATCCTGCCTATGAAACGCTGGAAAAGATAATGGAAGTGCTGGACGTTACGCCCAATGAATTGTTGTCGGGAGAATGGAAGTATGTCAATCAATCTGAAAAGGAAGTCTGTCAGTTTTTAAGAGCCGAAGAACGTCTAAATGCAGAACTGAAACATGGACACTATGATAACTTCTTTGACAGCGAGGAAGAATGGCTGGAATATGAGTTAGAAAAGTTACGGGAATATATTACAGACTATATCAACGGGAAAAGCATTGAAGCGTCCGACCTTTACCCAATCAAAGAATTTATCCAGCATTTGAAATTTCAAAAGCTGTTAGACCGCTATGATGATTTATACAGCATGGATATGTTCGGGGAAAGCATAGAGGGACATAAATATAGGACACCTTATCAAGTTGTGAAAATGATAAACCCAAAGTCAAAAGAGGATATGGAACTGTTGTCGAAATTACCGTGGGTAACAGGTAAATTTGATGATGAGGACGAGTAATCACTAAAATTAAAACTGCAATACATGAAAGGAGCTAAAATCGTGAAAAATGAACTTGATACAATAAATCCTATACAAAGTCTAGCAAATATAGAATATTATCCCGCTATACAAGATGTGAATCTGCCAATGGGAAAAACAACTAAAATTCCATTAAACCAAATAAATAATCTCGGTATTGCTTTCCAACCTTTAACTACTGTTATTCAAACTGCGATAAACGGTACAGGAGGGAGTGGAATCTATTTTGTTAATACACATGGAAAATCTATGTTTCAAAAAGCTGGCAGTAGTGAATTTATCGGTTCTTTACAATCAGCTTCTGGACAAGTTGGCGGAGGGCAGGCGACTATGACAACTCTTGCCTGCGATCCGACTATGCTATTTATGGCTATGGCTTTAATGAATATTGAAAAGAAATTGGATAAAATTCAAGAAATCCAACAAGAGTTACTTGAATTCCTAGCGATTAAAGAAACCGCAAAATTAAAAGGTAATTTGAATACATTAACAGATATTCTGAATAACTATAAATTTAACTGGACTAATGAAAAATATAAGACAAATAAGCACATTCTAGTCCAAGATATCCGCAAAGAGTCTGAACAGAACATACTTCTATATCGGGACTTAATTGCTAAAAAACACATAACGTCTTCCTTGCTACATAGTGACCAAGAGGTTGGGAGAAAATTAAAAAAATTAGAAAGTCTATTCAAAGATTATCAGCTTGCTTTATATCTGTACGCATTTTCTACTTTCCTTGAGGTCTTACTATTAGAGAATTTTGACCCACAATATTTAAACAGTACCTCAAGAAGAATTGAGGAGTATTCTTTAAAATATAGAGAATTATATACGCAGACTTACAATCTATTAGAGCGTTCTTCAAATACCTCTATTCAATCCGGTTTATTAAGCGGAATATCTGCAACAAGTAAAATAATGGGGAAAGCTATTGCCAAAGTTCCTGTTATTAGTAAGTCGCAAATAGATGAGAATTTAATTGAAGCGGGTAAAAAACTTGAACTTCACACTTCAAATAGAACTATAAAAACATTAGATAAATTTGTAGATGTACAGAATACTGTGGTTACCCCTTTCATTGAAAATATCAAAACTATAAATATCCTGCATAATACAGCTACAGAGTATCTCTTTGATAAAGAGAACTTGTATATCTGTCAGCATACTGAATAATAAAAAACACAAGGGATTTCCTTCACTAAGGATATGTCTCTTGTGTTTCTTCTTTATGTATACTTTTCTTCTTTATTCGCCTCTCGTTTATTTTTTTCTATACATTTTTGAATATCTTCTTTGGAACGATAATATGTTGGAAATAAATCATTCACCTCTTTAATACATAAAGGGACTTCGATATTTGCTTTAGTTTCATAACTACATTCTGAAAAGCTTGTTATATCTATACCATCATAATTCCATGTATCTGTCGGATTAAAGTATAAAATAAATCCTAATGGATAAGCAGTTATCTCACTAACCGCCATTGATTCCAATGTAAAATCATTCTCTTTAAGTAAAACTGTTAATGGAGCATATTTTATAATATTACTTTTAGTAAAGTACATACAAATTTTATATTTCGTTTTATCTAGCCCGACTTCATTTTTATTTAAAACAAATTTCCTCAATGCATCCATTCTTGCATCTTCGAAATTATTAATTGAACAAAACATGGATAATATCTGCTTTATAAACCGAAGTGGGTAGACACCCTTTATACCGATTCCTTGTGTAGTGTTAGGAATATTATCTTTTAGTGTATAATGCATGACATGAGCAATTAAACTATAATCGTTTCCATACCACGCCCCTGTATTATTATTACAATTACTACAGAGAGAGTATTTCCCCATTCCCTTTTGTTGATTGTCATAAGGCAATCCAGAAATATCCCAAGGCATACGTTCACTATCTTCTATAATCTTATCTCCTGTTACAGGTTTGACAGGATTTGAATTAAATGCTGTCCTAGGTGGAATGTGTTCAAATGTCAAATCACATTCTTTTCTACATAAAGCACATTTTCCTTTAGGTTTCTTTCCCATTTTATCTCCTTAAATTTCATTTACTTGTAAATTGTTTTCGATTCTATATCATCTAATTTACTTAGATTTTCCTCTATAGGAATGTTTGTCCAACACGAACTTATATTATTCAATGAACATATTTCTGCTTTTTTATCACCAAAAGCACTTCTTGTTTTTTCGAGATTTTCAGGTCTTACCTGTTTTCCTATAGGATTAGAATACCATCCACAAAAATATATTTTATCATCTTCTTCAATTTTTCGTCTTTTCGATGCAACCAATAATACTTCTTTATAATTTGGCTTGGTAGTAAAGCGAATCGGAATTCTCCTATTCAATGCTTCAAAAAAATCATTAGGTTTAAAAACATGATTCGGATTATATTTTAACTCTAAATACGTCACCAATTTATTATAATCATCCAAATAGCTTTTTACTTTGTATCCTTTTTCGATTTCTAACTCGAACACTATTGGTTTAATACCAAGGGTTGTTAAATATAATCTAAACGGAATAATATCAACTAAAAATATGCAACTAAACTCTTTTTCATTATATTTAAAAGGAAATATTGCTCTTGTTTCACCGATTTCTTTCATATTTTGATGTAAAACTCTTAATCCTGTAAATTCATACATGTTAATCCCTCCTCGTATAACTTTTCGTCATATCGGAACACTTTTCAAAAGTTGTAAAATCGTTGTAATGTACTTACCTATTGTGAGTAAAACCGCATAAAATAAGGAGATTTAGGCAAAAGAGAAACTCCTGCCGTGGCAAACGAATAGTATTTTTATCATGTGCTCATATCTCCATTTAAGTCTTATGTTTCTTTCCAAACGCTTGATATTTCAGGGTTTTCCGTTTTTCAAGGTATCCTCTCATACCTTTTCGTGTTTTCTCATGTCTTTTCCTGCAATCTTGTAAATCCATCGGTAAAGCAAGCATCCTTACCAACGGGCTTTTTTAATCCTTCGCTATCCGATATACTTCTTCCTCTGCATATCGAACTTCACATGGGTGTATGTGTTCAAGGCTACACTGATGTCTGCGTGACCCAGAATATACTGCAGGGTTTCGGATCTATCTCGAATTTTGTCAAATAAATCTATTTGCTGTTTCCGGGTATTCGCTTCTCTGGTAACAGAATCATTGACAATGGCAGATGCCAGTTCAAATGCCAATGGATTTTTGCGAAGAAAATCATCGTCCACTGCCATCTGAGCGGTTCTTTATCATTTCATCTTTCTATTCAGTCATAAATCCGAAATTCATATCCGTCTTCCGGTTCTCCTATGGGATATCCCAGGATTTCCTCTGCTCTGCGCTGAAACTGCGCAAACCACGCATCCCATTCCTCCTGTGGAAGCTCTGCGTAAAACTGCAGACCACTGGTCTCCAAAGAAGCCTCAATCAGCTTTCCGTCACATCCATACCATTGCGGACAGCCATCACTAAAGCCCCGATAATGCGGCAGCTGTGCAAACATTTCTACCAGCTCATTCCATAAGTTTTCCGGTATGGAATAATGTATATTCAGATTATGATTATGTATGTCCATGTATGCTTCTCCTTGTTAACATTTACGTAATCGAATGCTACGCTCACTTATAATGCCTTCCATTTCATCATCGCCTCATATTCTTTGCCAACCTTGTGCAGAATATCGACATATCCACAGCTGCTGTATCGTTGCGACGTCTCTGCATCAAAAAATGAATTGAAGCTTCCATAGAAGACATCTGCAATGCTATCTTCATATAAGATAGCGTGTCAGTCCGTCGAATCAGTAATATCTGTTTGATATTTGGTCGTATATACCTGTTCACAAATCCCCCTGCGGCAACGATTTGCAGTGACCTGGAAAGAATTTCATCGCCCTGATGCTCCTGTGAAGTTTCATGAATCCGCGAATCATGCATCTCTTTCCTATCCGGACTACCTGCTACCGTCCATGGTATCATGAAAAGCACAGATTGACAAATCCCTTTCTATAGATTTTTCAGTTTTTCCATAATTTCAGCATATTCCTTCTCCAGTACTTCCCGATCACCTGATGCCTGTATGAGTCGATGTGCCACCTCACTTCTGCGCATATCCAGAATCATTCGCTTTGTCGCTATATCCGGATCGATTTGTCCCTGCTTTTTACTGCATGACTTCACACAGTCCTGCGGCATGGACAGCGCATGCTCGCGAAGCTCCCATACCTCAGTTGCGACCTCTTTGATAAATGCCGCATCATGAGATACAAACAATACACTTCCCTCATAATTTTGCAGCAGCTTTGTGATACAGCGAATGGAAGGAAGATCGAGATAATTTGTCGGCTCATCCAGAAGCAGCAGATTGCTGGAACCTACCATCAGCTTCGCAAAGCCAAGCCGCATCCGCTCTCCACCGCTTAACACAGCTACCGGCTTTTTCAAATCCTGTTGTTGAAATAACAACCGATCCAGAATTGTGCGCACGACATGCTCCCCCTGCACACTATCCGCCATGGCATTCTCATATACACTTTGCTCATCCTTCAAATTCTCAAACTGCTGAAACAATCTGCCAATCTTCACCTTTGGTGCCTTCCATATCGCAGGATTTCCTTGTACAATCGCTTGCAGCAGCGTTGTTTTGCCACAGCCGTTTTCTCCAACAAGAGCTACTCTACTGTGATTTTTCATAAAGAAATGCACATTCTTTAGCACATTGTGCCTTCCATAGGAAACACTTAGTCCTTCTGCTTTCAACAGCCATTTTCCTTTTGGCAGATCCAGCGCCTGTACATCCATCACAATTGCTTCTTCCTCTTTTAACACCTCAACCTTTTCCAAATGCTCCATACGGCTTGCAATCGCATCCGCCTGCCGATACATCGCCTTACTGATACCGTCCTTGGACTTTCGAAGCGCGACCTTTCCCCGCATTTTACGTTCACTGTTTGAAACATTTCGCGGCTTCCGCTTCGCCTTTTGTGCCTGCTTTATTTTTTGCTCATACGCCTTTTGCAGCTGGTGACGCTGCTTCTCGATTGTATCGTAACGGTGCTGCAGATATTTTCTATGTTCCTCTTTCTGATAAAGATAGCTTTCATAATTACCTTCATATATGTGCAGCCTGCCATCCTTAATTTCAATGATCTGGTTGCATACCTCCTGTAACAGGGAACGCTCATGCGTAACCAGTACAAAGGAATCCATATTCTGCAGGGCTTTTTTCACAAAGGCAATTCCCTGCTGATCCAGATTGCTTGTCGGCTCGTCCAGAAGATACAGATGACAGGGTGTGCTCAGTGCTTTTGACAACCGCAGCCTCTGCTGTTCCCCACCGCTTACCTGTTTCTTCGATTGCAGATGAGAAACAGATAATTCCCTCAGTAGTCTTCCATCCCCATAAGAAACCTGTTGTGACAGCTGTTCAAAATAGGAAAGCGTACAAAATCTACGTACAACACCTTCTTCAACCACACACACTCCCTGTAAAATCCGCAAAAGTGTGGTTTTTCCGCATCCGTTTGCGCCAATCAGTCCAATCCGCTGACCCTGATGAATCTGCCATACCGGTATATGAAGCAGTTCTTTATCATGAAACCTTTTTATTACATGCTGTAATTCCAGCAGCATAGAATCCCTCCCTATGAGCGGGTGGATTATCATATATAAAAAATCTATGCTCAATATCTATCTTACCTGCATTCTACATGCATTGAAGTATAAGAAAAGAACAGATTGATAAAAAAACACAATGATAATTTAACCCACAGTCCGCAAAACAGTACATACGCTATGGTATGTCTGCTAGTTTTCACGTTTTTGTAAATTAGATTATCAAATTCTCATCGCAGCTGTTCCTCTGTCTTTCTAAATCCTTTACTTAATATTATACGTTAGGACACTGATACGTCAAGTGATTTTTTAGAGACTCCTTTTCAGTGCTTCTTTTTATGCAAAGCATATCCGACTTTCATTTTCTTGAATCGTCTGTAATATCAATTTTTTCATAGTTGGTATACTGAAGGTAAAAGCCTAACATTATAGTATCAGAATAGTACTATCTACAAGAAATATAGAGGAATATATCATTCATACTTATGAAACATAACGAAAAGCTTATTAACATGCTATCCTCACACAGTATATACATGCTTCATACTGTAAACAGCAGTTTTGACTTATCTTTGTGTAATCTCGTCTTAGTCATTTGATCCTTTATGTATATCCGGTACCTTCAGCAACTGTTGCCTTACAACATTTTTTTCACAGACACTGATGAATGCGAGCAGCAGGTGTATTTTTACAAACACTGAACGGTATACATATCTTCTCTTTATGGAAAAACATTTCATATACAGGGACAAATTACGTGAAAAAGATGGTACAATAATAAGATGAAAGCAGGGGTGTATGTATGGAGTTTACCAATGCACAAATCCGGGATTTTGCCGGAAGTGATGAACAATATGAAAAAGCGAAAAGACTGGTGGATGAGCAGAGAATCGTATCTCTGGATATCGATGATTTTTCTTCCAGGGAAATCATCATGATCAACGCTACCATTAAGGATGGAAAGGACTACCGGGAAGTCAACATGTCCATCGACAAGGATGATGTAACGGTGCGCGCACATTTATGCAGCTGTCCGCAGCATGGGAAAGATACATTGTCCTGTGAGCACTGTACAGCTGTTTTAATAAAGCTGAATGAGGAGCATGAAAAGAAGCAGAAGGAGACGGATGCACATACCGCAGTTCAGCAGCATGACAGCTACGCCATTTCCCTTATGAATGCCTATGAGGAACAAATCATCTATTCCTCGCTGGCTATGAATCTGAAGCAGGCGGTACATATCGAGCCTGTTTTGGAGATTCGTCAGCGAACTATCCTGGCACTGACACTGAAGGTGGGGAATGCAAAGCGCTATATCGTAAAGGATATTGCACAGTTTCTTGACGATATCCGCAACAATGTGAAAAAAAGCTATGGCAAGGAGCTGGAGTTTCTGCATAACCGCTTAAGCTTTGATGAAGATAGTCAGAAGCTGCTTGACTTTATGCTGCGCCATGAGCATGATGTCCTCTATTTCCAGAACCGCCATGCACTGGAGCGCTGTCCACAGGCGCGTAACCTGTGTATGACACCGGATGCGCTTGATGAATTTTTCCAGCTGTACGCCGGTGAGGATATTATGCATCGCATGAAGGAAAAAATGCTGATCAACATGCGCTTTCTGGATGAAAATCCAAAGCTTACCATGGAAGTTAAAAAACAGGAGGATGACTCCTATGAAATCGCCTTGAGCTCTTTGAGCTATCGCATATTTGAAGGCCGCAGCCATATATATTTGTTAATGGATCATATTTTGTACCGCTGTGATACCGCTTATTCCAAAGCCTGCAGCCGCCTGCTGCAGACATATCTGGAAAAGAAAAAACCACTGCTGTTAAGCAGTGAACTCATGCCCACCTTTTATAATAATGTCATTATGAATACACGCCAGTATATTCCGCTGAGAGGTGTGGATATTTCTGCCTTTGCACCGCTTCCTCTGGAATGCCGTCTGTATATCGATATGCCCAAGCACAATGTGATTTCCGCACGCCTGATGTACTGCTATGGAAATGAGGAATACAACGCTTTCAGCACAAGTGCCCTGTCCACCTCCAGAAATTTCAATGATGAAATTGCGACACGGCTTGTCTTTACCCGTTACATGACCCGAATCGATGCAGTGGACGGCATTGCCTATATCGAGCATTCGCAGGATGCCATGTATGAATTTCTGAATCAGGGGCTGAAGGAGCTTGGCAATACCTGTGAGATATTTGCTACAGATAAATTTAAAAAGCTGCAGATCAAGGAGAGTGTCAATATCTCCATGGGTGTCCGCATTGAAAGTGATTTGCTGGAAATTAATTTTGATACCTACGATTTCCCTGTTAATGAGCTGCAGGAGGTCCTTGCCTCTTATCGTATGAATAAGAAGTATTACCGTATGAAAAACGGCTCCTTTGTCAATATCGAGGATAGTGCACTGCAGGAGCTCAGTGCAATTCTGGATGGTATGCACGTGAGTGAAAAGGAAATCAGCAGCGGTGTGATCAAGGTTCCCAAATATCGTTCTCTGTATATTGACAACAGTCTGAAGGATAGCGATATGATCAAGGTCGACCGGGATTCCTCCTTCAAGGATATCATTCGCGGCATCCGCAATGTCAAGGACAGTGACTTTGCAGTCCCTCCAGCGCTGAAGTCAACACTGCGTAATTATCAGAAAACCGGCTTTCGCTGGATGAAAACCATGGCTGCCTATGGCTTTAGCGGTATACTGGCAGATGATATGGGTATCGGTAAAACCCTGCAGGTCATCACGCTGCTGGAGGATGAACGGCTGCAGTGCAAAGATTCTTTGTCACTGGTCGTTTGCCCGTCTTCGCTGATACTCAACTGGCAAAGTGAAATTGAGAAATTTTCCAAGACGCTGACGAGCATCATTATCAGCGGCTCCAGTGATGAGCGAAAGGTACAAATCCGCAGCTGTAAGGATTATGATGTCGTTATCACCTCCTATGACTATTTAAAACGGGATATTGAAGCCTACCAGGACTTTATCTTCCAGTATCAGATCATCGATGAAGCACAGTATATCAAAAACCACAACACCAAGAATGCCATCAGCGTAAAGCAGATACAGGCCCGCCATCGGTTCGCCCTGACCGGAACACCGATTGAAAATTCACTGGCAGAGCTGTGGAGCATCTTTGATTTCCTAATGCCCGGCTATCTGTATACCTATTCCTATTTCAAAAAGCAGTATGAGCAGCCCATCGTCAAGGAAAACGATATGGGAATGCTGAAGGAGCTGAAACGTATGGTTGAACCATTTATCCTGCGGCGTGTGAAGAAGGATGTCCTCAAGGAACTGCCGGAAAAGGTGGAAAACACCATGCTGATTGAGCTGGATGAAGAAACAAGAAAATTATATATGGCCAATGTATCCCTCATACGGGATGACCTTAACAAAAGCTTTAAGGAAAAAGGCTTCGCAAACAGTAAAATCATGATTCTCAGTATGCTGACCAGACTGCGTCAGCTGTGCTGTGATCCGCGCCTGCTGTATGAAAATTATAACGGTATCGGTGCCAAAATCAGTGCCTGTATGGAGTTTATTGAAAGCTGCCGGGAATCCGGAAAAAAGGTTCTCCTATTCTCACAGTTCACCTCGCTTCTTTCGCTGCTGGAAAAGGAGCTGGTACGCCAGGATATCCCTTACTATTTGTTGAAGGGAAGCACACCGAAGCTGCAGCGGCAGCAGCTGGTAAACAGCTTTAACAGTGATGATACCCCCATCTTCCTGATATCCCTGAAGGCAGGCGGTACCGGCTTAAATCTGACAAGTGCGGAAGTCGTTATCCATTTTGATCCATGGTGGAACGTTTCTGCACAGAATCAGGCAACGGATCGCGCCTACCGCATCGGTCAGCATAACAATGTACAGGTTGTCAAGCTGATAGCAAAGGATACCATCGAGGAGAAAATCATGCAGCTGCAGAGTCTGAAGCAGGACCTCAGCGACTCCATTATTCACAATAACGAGGGAATCATCACCAGTATGAGCAAGGAAGAGCTGATGAATTTGTTCTAACGCCCTGCCTCTGTCTGACAAGGTCATGTACAAAAATAGAGATACTTACACAAGCTGAATTTCATTGCTATTTTTATAAGGCTGTCCTTTATAACAGCATGGCATAATGCACAGCTGAAGCTATCATAACAAAGACGCATATACATTTGGATACTCCCATGTACTGCGTCTTTTTCTATATCCAACCTTACTATAGACCTCTGAACGCTTTTCACAGCGCAATGGCTGTCTTACTCATTTGCGGAAGAGAAAGACATAGGGAAGCATGCTGGCAGCATATCTTTTCTCCGTTAAGCAACCGATTACAAGTTATTTCTTTCGCTGCTTATAAAAATGAGCGGTTTCTTGCATCTCATTCCCATATCAGCAAAGAAAAACGAACGATGCCTTCTGATTTTTAAATGCTCCATAACCGTATACAGCGAAGACATGCATTCTGTAGCCGCTTTTCCCCTTAAAATCATCAGTGGATTGCATACCTCCGCATTTTCTATCTGAAGCTGTAGAAAACGATATGATGTAGAATAGAGCCACTCTGCTGACTGTTGTGCAAATTTGTACTTTTTTCGGCAGCCGCCGCATAGCTTACAAACAGGTGATCCCATATGAAAAAAGAACTTTTATTTCCACAGGATTGTGACGGTGAGCAATACCTGCGCCGTCTGATAGACGCCTATCCTTATGATATTGAGGAAGCAAGAGTACTCGCCCTGCTTACCGCACAGCCGCACCCCAGTCCGTATCTGCTGGAATTTCTGACCTATGCCGCGACACTTTCAAAATTTCGTCTGTGCAGCAGTGAAGCAGCACGAAACCCTTCTCTGGACACCCTGTTTCAGAACATGGCCGTCCTGAAGCAAAAGGACAGCAGCCTGCTGCATATGCAGCCCTTTGGATTTGATGCTACCCTGCAGCTGCGTGTATGTGAGGTATCCCATCCCTATGCACACCTTCCTCTGGAGCAGATTCCCTTTATTTCACAGGTACAGCTGCATCATGTACCACTCTTTCAGCAGCCGGATGCCGCCAATATTTCTATTGAGCGCTCCTCCACCTTCATCTACCGCGATATCAGTATGGATGCAAATGCTTTTTTTGCAATGAGTATTGCGATTGCGGATAAAAAGGGCATTGTTTATCTGTCCAGAGAATGCGTACAGCTGGGCGTCTGTCTCGCCGCCCTGTATCCGCTCACTGCCTTGTCCCTGCAACAGGACTTCATTCTCATTTTTGCCTTAGCCTCCGCAAAGGATCAGGCCTGCTACTATTACGATGAAACGAATCAGATCACCATCGGACTGGTCAGCGGAACCCCGCGTATGCATCATATACGCTATCTCAAGGATATGCTGCAGACCCTTTACAATGCAATCTGCATGGAGAAGCACGATCTGCCCATTCATGCCTCCATGCTTCAGATGCAGGCGGGTGATACAAAGAAAGGACTGGTCTTTGCCGGAGAAAGCGGAACCGGCAAAAGTGAGCTGCTTGATGCCTGTCTTCGAGTCTGTGAACAGAAGGGGCTATCGGCAGCCCCCGTTTATGATGATCATGGAACCCTGCATTATCTGGATGAGGAAATTGTCAGCACCGGCGGAGAAATCGGTGCCCTGAAAAACATCACACATTCCCGTATCACCTCGGTATTCTCCACTTTTTCCGACAGCCTGTTTCTGATACAGGAAAATCAGGAGCTGTATCAGATTCTGCCGCTTATTCAGCATGCAAATACCCTGCAGTTTCACAAGGTTACACATTTGTTTTATCTGGATAATGTCAGCGATGAATACGGCTATCGGCGACTGGAAACACTGGATGAATGTCTGGACCTGTTCCGCAAGGGACCCTGCCGCAGAAACGGACAGCTGATTTCCTCCTATTTCATCAATCCGCTTGGCTGTGCTCAAAACAAGCCTGTCTGTGACGCCCTCCTGCGGGATTTCTTTACCATCCTCTATCTGCAGGATATTCCGGTCTATGTTCTGTACACGAGAAGGGCGGAAAACAATACGCAGCTGTATGAGGAATATACAGCCTCGATTTTACGTGAAATCCTTGGAAATGATTGCGAAAACGAAGACGAACCGCTATACTTATAGTAGCTGTACGTCAGGAGGTAGTACATGGAAACAAAGGAAATCATAGACGCGCTCCAGATGAAACGTTCTCTCATCCGCATATCGCATGAAATCATCGAGCATAACCGCGGCGTAGAGGATATCGTCTTAATCGGTATCAAGACAAGAGGAGAAATTCTTGCCAGACGACTGGCAGACATTATATGCAACGTGGAGGACATCAGTGTTCCCTGCTTTGCCCTGGATGTATCGCATTGGAGAGATGATCGGGAAAAGCCCTATCCCCTGCCGATGGAATCCCTGCCGGTAAAGGATAAAAAGGTCATCCTTGTGGATGATGTACTCTTCAAGGGAAGAACCGTACGGGCTGCGATGGATGCGATCATGCACTATGGTAGAGCCAGGGAAATTCAGCTTGCTGTGCTGGTGGACCGCGGACATCGGGAGCTTCCCATTCGCGCTGACTATATAGGAAAGAATATTCCCAGCTCCCTGCGTGAGGTCATTCGGGTCAGAGTCAGCGAGATTGACGGAAACGACGGCGTTTCTATAAGTAAGTGAGGTAGACAAATGGATAAGACATACGTATTGGATTTTGCTTCAAGACTTTTGGGGACGGACTCCCCAACCGGTTATACAAAAAAGGCAATTGACCTTGTAGCCGACGAGGCAGCAGCCTTGGGTTATCAGACTAAGCGCAACAATAAGGGAAACCTTCTGATTTATGTAAAGGGCTCCAGCAGTGAAAAAACAATCGGCTTCTGTGCGCACTGCGACACACTTGGGCTGATGGTACGCTCCATCAAAAGCAACGGTATGCTGGCAGTCACCAACATCGGCGGCCCGATCATTCCCACACTGGATGGGGAATACTGCCGCATTCATACAAGAGATGGCAGGGTATATAGCGGTACCGTACTTTCCTGTTCTCCCGCATCGCATGTATATAAAGACGCGTCGACCAGAAAACGTGAGGTCGATGAGATGGAAATCCGCATTGACGAGGTTGTGAAAACAAAAGCGGATGTGGAAGCACTCGGCATCTGCAACGGTGATTTTGTGGCAATCGACCCAAAGGTTCAGATTACGGAAAGCGGCTTTATCAAATCCCGCTTTTTGGATGACAAAATCAGTGCCAGTGCCCTGATGGGCGTCCTTCAGCATATGAAGGAACACAGCATCACCCCTGCATACGATCTTATTTTCATGATGAGCACATATGAGGAGGTCGGTCATGGCATGTCACACATACCGGAATGCATTAGTGAGCTGATAGCCGTGGATATGGGCTGTATCGGTCTTGATCTGGCCTGCAGTGAACAGGATGTTTCCATCTGTGCCAAGGATTCCAGCGGACCGTATGATTATGAAATGACCAGCCGGCTGATTGAGCTGGCTAAGGAAAAGAAGCTGTGCTATGCCGTTGATATTTATCCGATGTATGGCAGCGACGTCAGCGCAGCACTGCGCGGAGGCTGTGATATCCGCGGTGCACTGATCGGTCCGGGCGTACATGCATCCCATGGAATGGAACGAACGCATTATGATGGTGTGGAAAACACCATGAAGCTGATTCTCGCATATATTTCCTAGCTTTCCCCTTGATTTTCTTCAGAATATGCAACCATGCTCTGAAGAAAATCTTTTTTATATTCCCTGCATACCGCCTGCTTCCCACGCATATAGTTGAAAGAGGTGAACCTATGCTGTTTCATACATTTCTATTTGTTTTTCTGGCGGAGATGGCCGATAAAACACAGCTGATGATTATGGCGCTGACAAACCGCTACTCCGTAAAAACCGTAATTGCCGGCATGATACTCGGTGTCTTTGCCATCAGCGGTGTCTCCGTACTGGCCGGTGATCTGATCGGTGATCTGATTCCCATGCGTCTGATCAAGCTGGCAGCAAGTGCCATGTTTCTGTTTTTTGGACTGATGAATCTTCGCTGCAGCACCGAGGAAGAAGCAGGGCATCATGTTGCATTGAAAATCCCCGTAATATCCATTGCATTTACCTTTGTTATCGCAGAGCTTGGTGATAAAACGCAGCTCGCCACCGTTGCGTTGGCCGCCGATCACATGCGTGAGCATTTTCCGATTTTCCTCGGTGCATCACTGGGGCTGATTATGGCGAATATACTCGGTATCTTTGCAGGCAAGCTGATCTTCTCTCACCTTCGTGAAGATACGGTCAAGGTGGGAAGCTCCTTCATTTTTTTCCTCTTCGGCTCGCTGACCCTGTTTGAAGCCGTCCCCGGCAACAATCTGATATTCATCGGATACAGCACGGTGCTTATGGTATGTGCCTACGCAATTTACACCTTTTCACGCCGTCACGTTGGAACACACGGATAAAAACACCTTCCTGCAACCTGTCACAAATACCAAAAAAATTGCAATCAGCACAACAGAGTATTCCTGTTTGAATTGCATAAGAGACCCCATGAAAAGTGGAGTCTTTTTACATGTCATCCTCTCAACTGCACAGTTTCCTGAAATAAGCTTTGTAAAACTGTGCATTTCCTGTATAGATGGGATATAATATGGGTATTGTCTAAAGGATGAAAGAAGGTAGATACTTATGAATGAATGGTCTTTAGATGTTTTATACAAGGGATATTATGATGAAGCCTTTGTCAATGACTTCAAAAAAATGGATACCGTTATTCAACGCTGTACACAGGCTGCTGAGCAGCTGTGTCATGATAACGAGGTGAAAGCTTTACACGATATGCTGTCCCTGCTGGAGGAATTCCACACACTAGCCGATCGCGTCGGACACTTTATTTCTCTGAAGCAGTCCACGAATACATCGGATGGAAAAACGGTTTCGCTGATGAATCAGTTTTCACAGAAATTCAGCGGCATCACGAAAGCAAATGCAAGGTTCAACCGCTACGTGGCAGAAATTGAGGATCTGGATGCGTGTATTGAACAGGATGCACTGCTGAAGGAATACAGCTACCTGCTGCATACAATAAAAGAGGACAGTACCTATCTGCTCAGTGATGATGTAGAGGATGTATTATCCAAAATGAATATCAGCGGCGGTGAAGCCTGGGCCAATCTGCAGGAATATCTGACGAGTATTGTAGAGGTAGAGTATAAGGGCGAAGTCTCCACCCTTTCTCAGATTCGCAATATGGCCTATGACAGTGATGCAAAGGTGCGCAAGAGTGCCTATGAGGCAGAATTGAAGGCCTATGATAAAATACGCGATGCCGTTGCCTTTTCCTTAAACAGCATCAAGGCACAGGTTTTGACAGAATGTGAGCTGCGCGGCTTTGCTTCTCCACTTGCCATGACACTGCACAATGCGCACATGAAGCAGGAAACGCTGGATGCCCTGCTGCATACCATGCAATCCTATATGCCGAAATTTCATGCCTATCTCAGACGCAAGGCAGAGCTTCTCGGATATAAGAACGGTCTTCCCTGGTATGAGCTGTTTGCGCCACTCGGTGAGGAAACAAAAACCTATCGTATAGAGGAGGCAAAGGAATACCTGCTGAAGCACTTCCGTCCTTTCGCAGAGGATATGGCAGATATGATGGAGCGTGCCTTTGACGAAAGCTGGATTGATTTCTTCCCGCGCAAGGGAAAGGTCGGCGGTGCCTTCTGTGCTAATTTAAGCGGCGTAAAACAGAGCCGTGTTCTGACGAACTATGACGGTGCGCTTGGTGATATCGTTACGCTTGCCCATGAGCTGGGACATGCCTATCACGGTATGATGATTGAGAATCACCGTCCCCTGAATACCGATTATTCCATGCCGGTTGCGGAAACTGCTTCAACATTCAATGAAAACATCATTATGAATGCCGCAATCGAGGAGGCGAAGGGTCAGGAAAAAATCACATTGATTGAAAATCAGCTGCAGGATCTGACACAGGTTATCTGTGATATCTATTCCCGCTTCCTGTTTGAAAAGACAGTATTTGAAAAGCGCAAAGACAGCTTTATGTTTGCGGACGAGCTGGAAGCCATCATGATCGAAACACAGAAGCAGGCATATGGGGACGGTCTGGATCCCGACTATCTGCATCCGTATATGTGGATTTGCAAGTCCCATTACTATTCCAGCGGTTTGAGCTTCTACAATTTCCCATATGCATTCGGAGCTCTGTTTGCACGGGGACTGATTGTGAAGTATCAGGAAGAGAAAGAAGCTTTCGTACCAAAATACCGTGAGCTTCTAAAAGCAACAACGGTATCCAGTGTTGAAGATGTTGCAGCGATGGCTGATATCGACCTGTGTGATGAAGCATTCTGGACAAGCTGTCTGGATACATGCGCACAGCGTATTGATGAATTTCTGGAGCTGACCAAATAAAAAGAGATACCGCAATACCTGTTTATGAAAACAGCATTGTGCATACATGAATTTTGAAGTCGGTTGAACAATGAATGAATATGCAATATTCGCTTGTGGAATACATCCCATTCGGATATTGCTTTTCTTTTTACGCTTGGCATAAAAAAACCATGTTCTGGGAGAAACATGGTTTTTTTAAAGAAAAAGGATTAAAGTAAGGCCGGCTGGTAACAGCCTTACCATTATGGTATTGCAGATATAATTATGATTGTTAAATTGGTCTTTTATCTGCAATGTTATTATATAACTGTTAAACTAGTAAATTCTTGTTATCTTTAGCAATTATTTGCAGTTTCCTTTTATTTCCTATTTGTCGTCGAAGGAATTCTTATACATCTTCGGTGTTACACCGGTATACTTCTTAAATATTTTTGTGAAGTAATTCTGTCCCTGAAAGCCGACCTCATAAGCAATCTCCTTGATTCGCTTACCGCTTTTCAACAGCTCCTTACTCGCCTCCACCCGCCGCTCGCTGACAAGCTCGGTAAAGGTTTTATGCAGAGAATTATTCAACAGCTTACTCAGGTAAAACGGTGAAACCTGCAATGCATCCGCCATATCACTCAGGGTGATCTGTTTACGGTAGTTGGCATCAATATAGCGGACTGCCTGACGTACCAGCTGATTGGTGTTACGGAAGCGCTCCTCAACAATGGGATCATACAGTCGATGCATCTGCATATGTAGATACAGCGGCACCTCCTGATGAATATTCGTACTGATTTGCAGCGGTGCTATTTCTATCCTTTGCAGATCGATATCCGCATATTCCTTTTGCAATGTATCACGTAGCCTTTCAAACAAATCGGCCACCTCCTGAACGATTTGCCTGCGCTCATGAGGAATCAGTGTCAGACAGAGCTGATGGACTGCCCTTTTTAGACCCTCCTCATCCATTTTCTGAAAGATGGACACAAAACGTGCAACAATTTTATCCAGATCGATATCCACCCTGCAATCATCACTGCTGTCCTGCAGAAGCTGAGAACAGATCGGCTCCTGAATGCCGATGCGATCTCTTGCTATTTGGAAGGAATGGTGAAACAGCGCAATGTCATTTACAATCGGTCCGATACCAAATTCAAGGCTATCCGACTGCAATGCAGTGATATAGCTCTCCAAATGCTGCAAATCCTCCTGCGGAATAGCCCGCTCTGCAAGGATATAAAAAATCTGCAGCTCATGAAAGAGCTCCTTCAGGCAGCGAAAGCCCAGCTGTATGAAGCCTGCGGACACCTTTTCCATATAGGTTTGATCGTAATGAGAGGATCGGATGATGAAACAGAAACCGCTGCAGATGCGCGGACTGAGCAGTCTTAGATTCTTGCGCAGCACCAGCTCATCCTCATTCGACAATATGGCAAACAGACATTCATTTTCCACGACCGGAGTAATCCTTTCTATTTTTTCCAGCAGATCACTCTGATGCTTTTTTTCATTCTGCTTCTGCTGTAACTGCTCCATCGTTTTTCGCAGAGCATCCTTTAAATGATCAATCGTATACGGCTTTAAGATGAAATCCTCCACACCAAGACGAATCGCCTCCTGTGCATATTCGAAGTAATTATAGGAGGATAAAATCAGAAACTCCACTTCCCCCGCTGTCTGCCGAATGCGGCGAATCACCTCCAGACCATTGATACCCGGAATATTGATATCGGCTAATATGATATCCGGATGATGCTCTTCAAACAGGGTCAGTGCTTCTTTACCATTTTTCGCAGCATACAGCTCCTGACATTCCGGAAAACCCTCCTGAATGATCTTATACAGCGTTTCCCGCTCAATCTGTTCATCCTCAATGATCATGATTTTATACATATCCGTTCTCCTTCAAATCAATCTGTATATTGATTTCAAATCCGCATTCCTCCAGACTGTTGACAATGATACGTACCCCATCGCCATAGAAGGCCTTCAGGCGCCTTGTAACATTATAAAGCCCAAGATGAGAGCGTTCATCACTGCTCATGCGGAAATCGTTCAGAATAAGCTTCTCCAGCTCATCCGCAGGCATACCGGTACCGTTGTCACTGACAGATATCATGATTTCATCATTGAGACGGCTTACCTCAATCACAACCTCTCCATCCTCGATAATATCCTGTAAGCCGTGTGACACCGCATTTTCCACAAGCGGCTGCAGCACCATGGAGGGCATCGGGATATCCGGTAAATCCTCCTCGATATCCATCAGAAAGCGGATTCTGTCACCGTATCGTTTTTCCTGTATGTAATTGTAGTTGTAAATTGCCTTGATTTCCTTTTTCAGAGAACTGATTTTACTTGCATTATCAAGACCGTAGCGAAGCAGCTGGCTCGTCTTTTCCATCAGCTCACTTGTTTCATAGGCTCCCTCACTGTACGCCTTTTTATAAATCATATTCAGTGTATTGAACAGGAAATGCGGATTGATCTGATTCTGTAAAATACGCAGCTCACTTTGGGCAAGCAGCTCATCCTTTCGCAGATTGTCATTCTGCTGTTCCAGAACCCTGCGTTCCAGCCTTGCCTTTTCATTCTCATACTGGATGTTTTTTTCGATACTGTCCGCCATATCCTCCAGGGCAAGACAAAGCACATTCATCTCCTTATTCGTATTGGAAATCTGCGTAAGGTCATATGCTCCCTTCTTGATACGGTTCATATTATTGATTACCTTTTCCAGAGGATCGGTAATGGATTTGATAGTGGATATGGAAAAATAGATCATCCATACAATCAGATAGAGGATAAAGAACAGCGACACCAGCTGCATGGTCTTCTGATTGCTGTTGACTGCCGCCTTTTGCAGCTGCATATCCTGCGTCGCCAGGCCATAATATTCACTAGCTGTCTTATTGATCAGATCATATTCATACAGCAGCTCCTGATACTTCGCACTGAACTCCTTTTCCTGCTGAAGATCGGAAGCGATGACCAGCTCTGCCTGCGCCATATAGCCATCCACCATATTGTTTAGCAGCTCGAAACGCCAGACATGATCCTGATTTTTCAGACTCGCCTTTACCTTTTCCACATTCCCCTGCAGAACTGTACGATATCTGTGAAAATCCTTATAATTCTGATCATCTGGAGAATACAGGTACACCTGTAACGCATCGTTGAGATTCTTCAAATTGTCATAAAACTGATTCAGCTCATTGTAGGTGGTATAGGTGGAATTGAATTTCTTTATCGTTCGATCATTGATAAGTACATAGGTCGTGCAGACAAGTACCATCACCACGATCAGCATGAGATTGTAGTTCATGATTTTACTGCGAAAGCTTTTCGATCTATTCCACATGCATTTTCTCCTTTTGCAAAGCGGATGCATAGGTATTCAGATTCTTCCTGTTAACGAGCACAAGATAGGAAGGAATCCTTTCCTTTTCCGGCCGTACTCCCCTGGTGACATAATCATATAATATATGTACCGATTCATATCCGTACTGATAAAAGGATGTCACAATACTGCCTTCCACCTTCCCCTCCCGTATCAGCTCCAGTGTTTCCTTCATATCATCAACGCCGTACACAAGAATCGTATCGCGATTGTCCATATATTCGCTTGCATCCACAAAACCGATTGCATTCTCCCCTGCAAGGTTGATGGAAACATTCATACCGGTATCCTTCTGCAGCACCTTGATCCACTCGTTGCGGGAGGTGAGCTGGTCACTGCGCGATTCACTTTTTGCGACAATCTCAAAGCCGCCGGGATGCTGTGCAAATACAGCTTCAATGGATGCAATCTGATCCCTTGCAAGGTCAAAGCTCAAATCACTGACCTGAATACCGATGCGAAGCATTTTATTCTTACCCAGCTTTTCTTCGATATCGGCTAACAGAAGTCTGGCCTGTTCATCAAAGTCCTTGCTGATCGTCGTTAGCGGACTGCTGCCCTCAACAGGAGAATCCACCAGGACGAAGGGGATACCCTTGTCATTTCCTTTTTGGATCAGCTCCTTGCTGATGACCCCCTGTGTGATTATGCCATCTGCTTTTTTCAAAAGACCTGTATTGATGACATCCACCATATCATCGGTGGAAATTTTAATAGGTCCCTTCCAGTCACAATGCACCTCCAGCTCCGTACAGGCATCCTGCATCCCTTCTCTGGCCTTTTGCCATAGCGTATGTGTAGATAAAGGTGTGGCAAATAGAAAATACTGTGAGGATTTTTTCTCCTCCTTTGGCTCAGCTGCACTGCATCCGCCACTCAGCACCAGACACAGGCACACGATTCCGCATAGTCTTTTTTTTCTCATTCTCATCCCCGCTCTCATGGAATCATTCTATCACATCACAGACAAATTGAAAACGCGTGAAAAATAAAAAAAATGATTCTTGAAAGGGATCGTAAGAATCATTTCTTTATACAAGATTATCAGCAATAGAGACGATCCTCATATCGCTCCATCATTGAAAAACCGCTGAACTGCATTCATGTCCGGGGTTTACCGCGGCTGTTTTCCTCTCTGATAACTTTGTGATTAAGCGGCATATCTGCCGACTACAGTACATAGTATACAGTATCAAATATAAAATATCTTGTCATTTTTAGCAATATCTTGTCATGTACTCAATTCTGTAATATCATAGCAGTTTCCACCGGCGTTCTTTGCGTGATACATCGCTTCATCCGCCTTTTGGAATATCTCATCATACCTGCAGATATGATTGCTCATACATACACCGATACTGGCACTCAGGACCTGTCTGTCCTCGATTCTTGTATTTACCAGACGATCTAAAATCTCATCCAGACGCTCATACAGATAGGGCAGAGAAAGGATATTCTTCATAAACACACAGAACTCATCACCGCCGATGCGACCGATGAATTCGCTGCTGCGAAGAACCTCCTTCAACACCTTAACGACATGCAGAAGCACCTGGTCACCGACAAGATGACCGAAGGTGTCGTTGATGCTTTTAAATTTATCAATATCAATGACCAACAGGCAGACATACTGATCCTGATGCATGGTTTCAAGCTCTGCACTCACATGTGTCCGAAACGCCGTTTTATTCATGACATTTGTGAATTCCTCTATTTCAGAACGACGCTCCAGCTCCCTGTTTTCCTTTAAAATCTGATTACGTTCATACAGCAGCTGTTCCATGTCTATCTTTAACAGCAGCGTATTCTTCATGTTGTTGTGTGCAGCCGAAAGCTCCAGCTGCCGAATATCATAATACTCCTCCAGCGCCTGTAGACGCTCCTGTTCAGCTTTAAACGTGTTCGCATAAATGACCTGACATTCCTTAAGCTCGGAATGATTCTGATAATTCGGATAATCCTGAAGAATCAGCTGAAGCTCATATAAAATCTGTGAGGAAAGCTTCTGTTCCTGAAACTGCATGCAGACCTTAAATACCTTAAGAAGATTTTTAAACGTATGCAAACGATCCTCTTCTCTGCCGGCAATTTCCAGAAAGCGGATCACTTCAGCACGCAGCCTTGCTATATCCTGCGTATGGGCAGACAAGAGAACCTGATACATCTGATAGTCATTATCTACTGTAACGATCTGAAATCGTTTTTGAAATTCTCGGTACCAGATCAGCCAGCGCTCATATTCAAGATCATCCTTCAGATAAATGCTTGTCCCCATCAGATTGATGATATTGAAGCCATCATTGATTTTAAGATCATCATAGCTACCGATTCCGCGCTCTTCAAAGGCATTGGTGAAATATTCCTTTGCGATTTCATAATAACCAAGGTTAAAAAAGAGTACACCCAGATTGTTTAAAATGATATACAGATACCCGAGCTCCTGATGATCCAAAGCGATATAATAGGACTTCAGCATATATTCAACCGACATGATATCATCGCCAAGCGTTCCACTCACCATCCCTGCCAGATTATAGCACATCATCTGAAAAAATGGATAGGGCGTATGTTCTCCGATGCGAATTCCCTCCTGCAGATATTTCATCGCTTTATCATAAACACCTGTGTTGAAATAGGAGCTGCCAAGAAAATAACAGCTGATTATCAAATAATGGTCATTGTTTTGTTCCCTGCTGGCTGTATATAACAGGGAGGCATAATGAAAAATGCCTTCAAAATCACGAAGGACTCTTTTTTCTTCAATGTGTGTATACAAGCTCTCTAACTTATCTGTTTTCATGGTATTATCATATCACAATCATATATGTTTTTAAACACTCTGTCGATACAAGTGTCTATAAATGCAGTTTTTTACATACTATTTAGCGATTTCATACGCTGTCTGAATGATTGATACAGCAAAAGCTGCAGTACCGTTCGTATTTTTCACTGGAAATTCAGTCTGTTTCACTATAAAAAAACCGGACAGCAGTCTGCCATCCGGTTCCATTTATAAATATTATTCCACTGCTTTTTTCACAAGTGCAAGAACATCTTCAGCAGTCGCCTGCTTCAGTGCTTCCTCAGCAAGACCTTCCATTTCCTTCTTGCTCAGGTTGGTAACCATCTTACGAGCCTTCAGAATCTGTGTAGCTGACATGGAGAATTCATCGAGTCCAAGACCGAGAAGTACAGGTACCGCATATTCTTCTCCAGCCATTGCTCCACACATACCAGCCCATTTGCCTTCCTTGTGTGCTCCGTCAATCGTCATTTTAATGAGACGCAGGATAGATGGATTGTATGGCTGATACAGGTAGGATACCTTCTCATTCATACGGTCAGCTGCCATAGAGTACTGAATCAAATCGTTTGTACCGATGGAGAAGAAATCTGCTTCCTTCGCAAAGTTATCTGCATTTACTGCAGCAGCAGGAATTTCCACCATCATACCTACTTCGATTTTATCTGCAACCTTAACACCTTCTGCAATCAGTTTTTCTCTTTCTTCTTCAAAGATTGCCTTACCCTGACGGAATTCATCAACCGTCGCAATCATCGGGAACATGATGCACAGTCTTCCGTAAACAGAAGCACGGATCAGTGCACGCAGCTGTGTGCGGAAAATTTCTGTTCTGTCCAGACACAGACGAATTGCACGATATCCCAAAAACGGGTTCATTTCCGGATCGAACGTGAAGTAAGGAAGCTTTTTGTCACCACCGATATCCAGTGTACGTACGACAACACGGCGTCCTCCCATACCTTCCAGAACTGCTTTATAAGCTTCAAACTGCTCATCCTCAGTAGGGAAGTGATCAGAATGCATATACAGGAATTCTGTACGGTACAGACCGATACCTTCACCACCATTGTTCAACACACCCTCTACATCATCCGGTGTACCGATATTTCCGGCAAGCTCAACCTCATGTCCGTCTGTTGTAATGGATTTTGCATCCTTTAATACCTTCAGTGCCTCTTTTTCTTCCATATAAGCAGCACGTTTTCCTTCATATTCCTTGATTTCCTCAGCAGTTGGATTCAGAATAACAACGCCGTCCAATGCATCCAGAATTACCGTATCGCCATTGCTTGCGGCATCCAGAACACCACTGCAGCCTACAACAGCAGGAATCTCCAGAGAGTTTGCCATGATAGCAGAGTGGCTTGTCTTACCACCGATATTCGTCGCAAAGCCCTTTGCGTATTCATTCAGCTGCGCTGTGTCGGAAGGTGTCAAATCATGTGCGATAATAACGGAATCCTCGTTGATTGCACTCAGATCAGGAATCGTCAGTCCCAGCAGATTACATTTCAAACGGAATGTAACATCCTTAACATCAGCTGCTCTCTCTTTAAAGTATTCGTTATCCATGGATTCAAACATGGCAACCATCATATTCGCAACTTCATTGGTCGCAAATTCTGCGTTTACCTTGTCGTTTTCAATCATTGAGATAATCTGGCTTGCCAGCTCAGGATCCCCTGCCATCATCAGGTGAGCATCAAAAACTGCCAGCTCTTCCGGTGCCAGACGTTTTGCGGCACGTTCCTTGATACCTTCGATATCAGATTTCGTTTTTTCCAAAGCAGCGTTGAATTTCGCTACCTCTTCTGCAGGTGTTGCTTCTGTCTTAACAATTTCGAAGCTCGGTGTTTCCAGCTTGTAAACCTTTGCAATCGCAATCCCTGCGGATGCTGCAATACCTTTTAACATAAGTATGTCCTCCTCTTACTTCATGTAATACTTATTAAAAGTAGTCCTTATCTGATAGAATCACAACGCTTCCATGAGTCTATCTCTACCTAAAATAATAACATTTTTTGAGCCTATAAGCAATGGAAGAATGCATTACAAAGCGCTTTTTTCGACAAAGGAAAAGCTGTACCACCGAACGTCCTGCAGCTAAAAGCTTCAAGGAAAATACCAATTGTAGTCATTTTCGTCTGGATACAGTCATAAAAAGCCAATACAAAAAAAAGCACAGAGCTCTACAAATATTTGCAGACACCTGTGCCTTCGTCTTTAACGACTTAATGAATATACAGAAGAAAGAGCCAGATAAATATACCGAGTACGGCACAGAACAGCAGAATTACCGGTACAAACACCGAGAATGCAGCCATAATGAGAGCCAGAAAGTCACCCTTTTCAAGATTTGCTTCCTTCCCTTCCCGCACTTCCTTCTTTTTCAACAGATCCTTAAATTTAGGTTTATTGATGAACACTAGAACTCACCGCCGAAATGGCAGAGAACAACGTGACCCGGTTTGATTTCCTTCGCTGCCGGCTCCTGTGTTTTACAGATATCCTTCGCATATGGACAACGCGGGTGGAATTTACATCCGCTTGGTACGTTGACATTGCTTGGAATCTCTCCATGAATTGCTTCCATGCTGGAACGCTGTGTAGGATCCGGCTTTGGAATCGCGGCCATCAGCGCCTTTGTATAAGGGTGCTGCGGATTCTCATAGATTTCATCCTTATCCGCAAGCTCTACCAGTGAACCAAGGTACATAACACCTACACGGTTACTGATATGCTTCACAACACTGAGGTCATGAGAAATAAAGATGTAAGAAATCTTTCGTTCTTCCTGCATATCCATCATCAGGTTGATGATCTGTGACTGAATGGAAACATCCAGTGCGGATACCGGCTCATCACATACGATGAAGCTTGGATCCAGTGCCAGAGAACGGGCGATACCGATACGCTGACGCTGACCTCCGGAGAACTGATGCGGGTAACGGTAGCAGTAGTATGGCGGCAACCCGCATTTTTCCATCAGATTCAGAATATACTGCTTCAGCTCGTCACCTTTTTTATAATAGCCATGCGCAACCAGCGGTTCACTCAAAATGTTGTATACATTCATCCGGGGATTCAAAGAGCTGTATGGATCCTGGAAAATAATCTGCATTTCCTCACGCAGCTTTCGCATTTCCTTACGGTTCTTTTTCAGAATATCTTCACCATTGAAGTGCACTTCCCCGCTTGTCGGTTCATGCAGACGAAGAATTGCACGTCCAAGTGTGGATTTTCCACAGCCGGATTCTCCAACAAGACCAAGCGTCTCCCCTTCATACAGCTTGAAGGATACACCATCAACAGCCTTTACATATTTTTTATTTTTATCCAGCTTACCTTTTCCAAGAGGGAAATATTTTTTCAGGTCTTTGACTTCGAGAATTACTTTCTTGTCTTCCATTTTTTATTCCTCCCCTTTCACATCATCAAACAGGAAGCAGCTAACGTGATGTCTGGATCCGACCTTCACGTCATGCGGCTGGGACTCCCTGCATTTTGGCATCGCCTTCGGACAACGGTCTGCGAAATAGCAGCCCTTTGGCAGATTGATCGGGTTTGGTACATTCCCTTCAATCGTACTCAGACGTTTGCTTCCGCTGTTCAGGGAAGGCATACTGCTCATTAAGCCAACGGTATACGGATGCTTCGGGTTTTTGAAGATTTCAAATACCGGAGCACTTTCCACTACCTTACCGGCATACATGACATTTACATGATCCGCCATCTGTGCAACTACACCAAGGTCATGCGTAATCAGCATGATGGAGGTTCCTGTTTTTTCCTTCAGATCATTCATCAGCTTCAGAATCTGTGCCTGAATGGTAACATCCAGTGCTGTTGTCGGTTCATCGGCAATCAGCAGCTTTGGATTACATGCAAGCGCCATAGCGATCATAACACGCTGACGCATACCACCGGAAAGCTGATGCGGGTAGTTGTCCACAACCTTTTCCGGGCGGGAAATTCCAACCATGTCCAGAAGCTTGACAGCGCGTTCGTGTGCCTCTTCCTTTTTTACATCCTCATGCAGCAGGATATTCTCCATAATCTGATTTCCTACTGTGAATACCGGGTTCAGTGAAGTCATCGGCTCCTGAAAAATCATAGAGATATCGTTACCACGAATCTTACGGATTTCATCATCCTTTAATGTCGCAAGGTTTTTGTCACCATACATGATCTTGCTGTCTTCCCCGATTTTACCGGGTTCATCCACCAGACCAAGGATACTCATGGCCGTAACACTCTTTCCACAGCCGGATTCCCCAACGATTGCCAGTGTTTCATTTTCGTACATTTTGAAGTTGTTTCCGTCTACCGCCTTGGAAACACCCTTTTTTGTATAGAAATATACTTTCAGATTTTCAACATCCAATATTTTCTTGTTCTTTACTTGTTCCATACTCACCAGCTCCTATCGTATATCTTTCGGGTCAAACGCATCACGCAGTCCCTCTCCAATCAGATTGATGGAGATAACGGTCAGCAGACACATGATACCGGCAGGCAGCCAGTTCCATGGAAAGTCCTGGAAGACTTCGGTATTTCTTGCCAGTTCCATCAGATTTCCCCAGGAAGGCGTAGGTGCGGTAACACCCATACCAAGGAAAGATAATCCGGCCTCTGTAAGAATAGCACTCGCCATGGACAATGTCGCATTAACAATGATCATGGATAAAACATTCGGTATCAGATGCTTGAATATTTTTGAAAAATCACTCAGACCAAGTGCCTCGCAGGCCTGCATGAATTCCTGTTCGCGAAGTGACAGAATCTGCCCGCGCACAAGACGCGCCAGTCCCGGCCACGACAGCACACCGATCAGAAACGATACGATATACATTTTCACATTTGACGGTGTCCATAACATATTATATGCCAGTACAAGAATCAGTGGTGTAAATGGCAGAGAGTACACAATTTCCGCAAAACGCATAAGAAGATTGTCAATCCATCCACCATAATAACCGGATATACCACCGATCACACAGCCAAGGAGCACCGTAATCAGGGCAGCGATGATACCTACCATGATAGAAATACGTCCACCCAGGAACAAACGGAAGAATACATCACGCCCCTGCTGGTCAGTACCCAGCCAGTGCTCAGCATTCGGTCCAATATTTTTTGTATCAAAGCTATAATCATTTACATTAACACCGCTTATGATCGGTACGAAAATCACGGCAAGAACGATCAGTATAAAAATGATCAGACCAGCCATAGCGATTTTGTTTTGTCTGAATTTATTCCATGCAATTTGCCAAGGGCCCATGGTATCGCTTTTATCCAGCTTTATTTCAGTTTGATTTACATTTTCTTTCGCCATTCTAATCACCTCTATTCTACTTTAACACGTGGATCGACAACGGAATACAGAATATCCGACAGCAGATTTCCCAACACCATCAAAATGGCAGAGAACATCAGACACGCCGTGATAATACTCTGATCCTGTCCACTGATTGCCTCGATCAAAATCTTACCCAGACCAGGCCACAGGAATACGGATTCCAGAATCATTGCCCCACTGAACAGGGAAGGAATGTACAGACCCAGCAGTGTGACAAGAGGTATCAGCGCATTTTTAAATGCATGACGGTAAATCACTGTTTTCTCTTTCAAGCCCTTTGCACGCGCGGTTCGTACATAGTCCTGATTGATAACATCGATCATGGAGCTTCGTACATAACGGGAGAAGGTCGCAAAGTTACCGAACGCAAGTACAATTGTCGGCAGCAGCATATGCAATGCAACATCTCCGATTTCCTGGAATATATTATCATATCCGAAGACTGCAAGATCCGGGGTACGCATACCGTTGACCGGTATCACGCCGGAAGGCAGCGCTACGAAGAAAATCAGAATCAGCGCAAAGAAGAACGTTGGCACAGATACACCCAATAAGGAGAATACTGTCCAGAAATTGTCGAATTTAGAGAATTTTTTTGTTGCCTGCTTAATTCCAATCGGAATAGAAAGCCCGATACCGATAACGAGGGAAACCAGGTTCAGCAGGAATGTATTCCATACGTAGTCTCCAATGATTTCAGAAACTGGAAGTTTGAACTTGGTAGATGTCCCCAGTTCTCCTTTAGCAAGATTTCCAACCCAGATTACATACTGTTCTGGCAGAGATTTATCAAGTCCCAATTCCTCACGAATCTGCTGTTTCTGTTCCGGGGTAGCCTTGCTTCCCATTCCCAGATAAGCATCAACTGGATCTCCTGGCATTCCTTTTACGGTCCCAAAAATGACGATTGAAATAATAAATATGACAGGAATTAGATTTAGCAAACGTTTAACTATATATTTCAGCATGAGATCACCTCCAAAAAAAACTTAATTTTGAAACATAGAAGTTGAATTAAAACATAAATAAGAGCAAGTGTATCCTTGCTCTTATTTGAACACTTTACAGTTTACTACTTAAATTTACTCGATTGTAGCATCCCTCAGACCATGTGTCCACTGGTACAGTGCACTTGTCTTCAGGTTCTTGATCTTCTTGTTGTAGAAGTCAAAGTAAGTGTTACCATATACAGGCAGTGCAGAAACGTCTTCATTTACCTGTTTCTGAGCCTCTACCCATTTGTCTTTTGCTTTATCCATATCCATTTCTGTCAATGCAGCATCCATCAGACTATCCAGCTTCTCGTCTTTCAGACGGCTTGTGTTGTCCAGACCATCACCAACATATTTGGAATCAAAGTTCGTTACAGCACCTGACATTGTATCATCTGTGAAAGAAGTAGCCATGAAGTAAACGTTCCATTCTTCAATGTTCTTGTCATAGTATACTTTATCCATCAGTGTGTTGAAGTCAACAGTTGCAACCTTAACATCAGCTTTCAGCTCTTCACCCCAAGCCTTTTTCCACATAGGGATCAGGTTGTTCAGGATATCATGATCTTTGATTGCCATGATTTTGATTTCCAGCTTCTGTCCGTCTTTTTCACGGAATCCGCTAGCTCCGACTTTCCATCCTGCATCATCCAGAAGCTTTTTAGCCTTTTCGATGTCATAGCTGTAGTTTGTTAAGCCGTCAACCTTTTCCTCGCCTGTGATAACTTTACCAAGCTTAGAGATTGGGTTGTTCCATGTTGTTGGTACATAACCGATTTCTACACCATCAAGATCCTTGCAGTCCTTGCATTCATAGTAAGAATTCACGAAAGACTGACGGTCGAATGCGTAAGACAGTGCCTGACGTACTTCTTTTTCACTTGTTGCACCATTTACTGTGTTGTAAGTGATGTAACCCATACCACCACGTGGGTAGTGGTTGATTGTCAGATCCTCGTTGTTGGAAGCAGGTCCGATTTTCTTAGGCTCAATCTGTCCTGCCAGCAGGTCGATATTGCCGGATTTCAGTTCCTGATATTCCGTTTCCATCTTTACCGGTTTGATAATGACATTTGCAATACCCTTGTAATCATCGCCCCAGTATTTCTCATTCTTTTTCAGAGATGCACCTGTACCAGCTTCCCATTTGTCCAATACGTATGGTCCGGTTCCGATTGGTTTACCTACAGCATCCTGAATTGGTTTTGTTTTCTTGTAAGCATAGGAATCCTTAAACTGGTTAGAGCTGATAACACTGATGTTCATCAGACTCTGCAGATTATCGTTTCTTGCTTCTGTGAAGTGGAATACGACAGTATAATCGTCCTTCACTTCGATACCAGGATAATCTGGTTCTTCCTTGTTCTTTTTGTTGTTGTACTGCTTGTATCCTTCCAGATACTGGCAAGTAGAGATGAAACGTCCTGTATAGCTTGGATCTGAAACTACCTTGTATGAGAATTCAACATCCTTTGCTGTGAAGTCGCTTCCGTCTGAGAACTTAACACCCTTTCTCAGATTGAATGTAATTGTTTTACCATCCTTGGCAACGTCCGTTTTTTCTGCCAGAGAAGGCTGTAAATTACCATCCACGTCATACTCCATCAACTTGTTGTACACCAGATCGATTACGTATCCGTCGTAAGCACCAGTGTAGTACAATGGTGAAAATGTTCCTGTAAGTTCCTCAGCTCCTACAACTAATGTATCACTTTTTTTAGAAGATCCTCCACAGGCTGTCAGTGAAAGCGCACATGCTGCTGCGGCCATCACTTTGAATAGCTTTTTCATCTAATTCCCTCCTATCATTCCTGATAATGACCTTATTATATCGTAATTCACATAGAAATACAATATTTTAACTCTCACTTTCACACGAAAATGTCATTTTTGTTTACATTTTCATGAAAGAAAACCGTCATTTTTATGAAACCAAATGCATCAGCATGCTATGTATCACTTTATTTTCAGACAAAATGATAAATTTGTGCATTATATATGGACACCCTTTCGCTCCCAGGCAGCTGCAAAAAAAAGGATGCTCTCAATATGAGAACACATCCTTTTTGCTGTTCATGTATAATCTTATCGTTTGTTGAAAGGAACGATTGTCTTAGGAATTCCGTTTTCCATGATCAGTGTAGGCTCACCCTGAATCAGTGGTGTGATGTAGTCATAGAATTCCTGTGTCAGACCCTGGTAATCCGGCAGAATCCATTCAACCGGTACATGTTTTACATGGTTAGCGAAGTTTTCAGCAGGTCCGGAGATGAATTTTGCATTGTATCTTCCATCCACATATTCTCTCTGTACGGCAACTACGTGTCCTGTAAATTTGCCATCAGCACTTCTGCTGTGTGCTGACATACCCAGCTCAAATGCTTCTGTAACGTCAACCAGTGACTGTGCGAAGTTGGAGCTTCTTGCTGCAGTGCTCAGATCCTGCACCTTAGCACGAGGAGCGATACCAGCTTCCAGAATCATGTTTTTCAGGTTTTCACCGGCACCACCTAATACAGCGTGTCCGAAACCGTCATTTACAGCTTCACCGGCTGCAATGTATGTACCGTCTGCATAGTGAGCACCCTCACTTGTAACGATGTAGCATTTTCCTTTTTCATCCATGCATTTCTTAACCTGTGCAAGGAATTTTTCCTTATCGAAATCAACCTCAGGCAGAACAATCAGGTCAACTCTTCCGGTAACAACTGTAGAACCTGCAAGCCATCCTGCATCTCTACCCATTGTTTCCAGAATAAATACTTCTTCACGTGTATATACGTTGTAGTCCAGCCAAGTAGCGTTTACAACTTCATTAGCAAATTTAGCTCCTGAAGCGAATCCCGGACAGTGGTCAGTAACCATCAGGTCATTGTCTACTGTTTTTGGAATACCAACAAAACGCTTGTCGATATTGTTTGCCTTCGCCCACTGGCTCAGTGCATCAACAGTATCCATGGAATCATTTCCGCCGATATAGAACAGAATTTCGATATCATGCTTGTCCATGATTTCAACCAGCTTGCGGTAATCTGTTTCATCGTTTCTCTTCAGCTTGTAGCGGCAGCTTCCAAGTGCAGAAGACGGCGTCTGACGCAGAAGTCTGTTTTCGTACTCGCTCATGTTTGTCAGATCGTATAAACGGTCTTCCAGAATTCCTTCAATACCATTTAATCCACCATATACGTGGTCATATACAGGGTTCAACTGGTTTGCGCGTACCACACCTGCCAAAGAAGCGTTAATAACGGTAGTTGGTCCACCAGACTGTGCAACTAAACAATTTGCCATGTTATAATTCCTCCTATTAACATTTAACATTACGGCATTATTTTAGCACATAATCCGCTATTTTTAAAGTTCCTATTTGTTTTTCTTTGTATTATACTGTCCAAATATACCGATAAAATCAAGAATCAGGTCATTCACAAGCAGAATCGCGGAAACCTGCCAGTTTTTAAAGGCGATGATCACAATACCTGCCAGCATACAGCCCTCCAGAATCAGCAGCAGACGGATATCCTTTTTATAGCGTGCATCCCCCCACAGCGGCAGCAGTCCCTTCACATCCTGATGCCTCAATATATAGTCATCCATCAAAATCAATACGATCCAGTACAGAACACCGCCGTCGCGATAGCTGTACAGCAAAGCAGGCATCAGCGCCAGCTCCATACAATGTGCCAGTATATTATCCTGTATTGTTTTTACCATATGCAAATCACATCCTCATGCATATGGTAACACGTTTCGCAGATTATGGAAGCAAAAGTTTCAGGAACGGCTGCTGCTTTTCCCGCGCAGCTTTTTTCGTGCGAATATCATTTTGAAATCATGTGGATTGAACGGGAACAGCGGATAGAAATAGGAGGTGTTTGTCACGGTGCGGTTGCTTGCCATGATAATCAGCATAAGTGCGATACCGAGCCAGAAGCCCCAAACCGGTGAAATCGCCGTAAGCACCAGCAGCATCACACGCATGAATTTGATCGCATAGCCCAGCTCATAGCTTGGCTGCGTGAAGTTCGCAAGTGCCACAAATGCCATATACAGGATAATTTCCGGTGCCAGCCAGCCTGCATTCACTGCAAAATCCCCCAGGATCAGTGCACCGATGATACTGAAGGAGCTGTTCAGGGAGCTTGGGGTGTTGAGAGATGCCATCTTCAGAGCATCAATACCGAATTCCAGCACCAGAAACTGCACGATGATCGGCAGATTCATATGGTCCTGTATCATCGCAAAGCTGAGCCAGTCCGGTGTCAGCTGCGGATTGCAGTTGAGATAGTACCAGATGGGTGTGACAAGCAGTGTCAGGAAAAACACCAGAATGCGTACGATGCGCAGATAGCTTCCGGTAATCGGTGGCAGATAATAGTCCTGTGCCTCCTGTATGAAGTCAAAAAAGCTGGTCGGCAGGATGAGCACACTGGGCGAGTTGTCAATCATTAAAATGACCTTTCCCTCCAGAATATTACTGCTGGCCGCATCCGGACGCTCTGTATAGCGAACCTTGGGAAACGGATTCAGCCATTTGTGCGGTACCAGTGCTTCAGCAAGACTCTCCTGCGCCATGGTCAGCGCCTCCACATGGATTTCCGACAGCTTCCTGCGGATATCATCCAGCAAATCCTTATCAGCCAGTCCATCCATATAGCACAGCACAATATCACTTTTGCTCATAGAGCCCAGCGTATGGTATTCCATTCGCAGATGTGTATCGCGGATTCTTCGCCGTATTAAGGCTGTATTGAAAATCAGTGTTTCCACAAAGCCGTCCCGACTGCCGCGCAGCACCTTATCATCCTCCGGCTCCTGCATACTGCGTGTAGGATAGGTTCTGGCATCAATAACAATACCTTCCTCATAGCCTTCTACGATCATCAGGACACTGCCGCTTAAAACAGATGTAATCATCGCCGCAAAATCCGGCTGCACATCCACCTCGAGATAGGAGAGCCAGGAGTCGCAGAAGGTCTGAATATCCTGTGTTTCCACGCATTTCTGTAAATCGGCTTTTAATAGAAATTCCATCATCTTTTCCAGTATTTCATCCTTAGCAAAGCCGTCCACAAAGTACAGATTCATATGGATTCCCTGTACGAGCAGCGGTTTTACAACGATATCAAAGTTTAAATCCGTCTGCATTTGCTCTTTCAGGCGGGTGTTCAGTTTCTCATATTCCTTTTTCATTTGCATCACCTGCTGTTATCGTGTGCAGAATGAAAGGAATTATGCAGGAATTCATGAATGTATACATAGAATATATAGATTTTCTTCTAGCTGCTTTCATTGCTATACTTCCTGTAAATATTTTTTAAGAGGCTCATCCTGCCGCAAGAATCGTTACAATGACCTCGTCCTTTAAACTATCATTGATTGCCATGCCGAATATGATATCCAGTGCACCAACAGCCTCCGTATGTATGAAATTGACAATTTGCTGAACCTCCTCCAATGTCAGCTCACTGTTACCGCATATGTGAACAATCGCGTGATGCAGTCCCCTGATGTCATGTTCTAAAAGACTTGCGGATAAAGCTTCCTTGACTGCATCTTCCCCTTTCCGATTCCCGCTTCCATATCCGACGCCGATAAACCCGTGCTTCTGTTTTTCCATCGTTGTACAGATATCCGCGTAATCAATATTGATGTAAACAGGAATGGTAATCAGCTCGTACAGTGCCTGTATTCCCTGCTGAATGATGCTGTTTGCTGTGGAAAATGCACTGGTGATCGGAGCATTGCCAAGATGCTGAAGGATATGACGGTTAGAGAGCGTAATGCAGGTATCCGTGTACGAATATATTTCTTCCATAGATGCCATGGCAGTGCGCATGCGTTTTTTTCCTTCAAAGGGAAAGGGCAGCGTTACAAACGCAATGGTCAGCGCATGCAGCTCTCTGGCAAGCTGTGCAAATACCGGAAGTGCTCCACTCCCTGTACCGCCCCCAAGACCGGCACATAACAGTATCATATCCGCACCCTTCATTCTTTTACAGATTTCCTCCTTCGCCTCGATTGCTGCACGCTTGCCCAATAACGAATCTGCTCCTGTCCCATATCCTTTCGTCTGCTTTTCTCCAATCAATAGTTTATGCTCCTGTGAAAGCTGCAGCAAAGCAAGCCGATTGGTATTGACCGCAATATATTCCACACCGTGCAGTCTATGCTGCAGCATATGGCGGATGATAGTATTCCCGCCATCACCGATACCAAAAATTTTAATTGTGACCTTTCCCATAGAATCTCCTTTATCTTTCAGACAGATATCATAACACATGATGTAAATAAAACGCACACCTTTCATTATGTAGTAAGACGATACTGCTGTATCCCCTGCCAACCTCATTTTCAGCACCTGTACAAAAATACGTTTATCATTGCATTCCATTACAAGACATCCTGTAATAAATACCCACCATCTGCACAGCTGATTTTGTATTCAAACCTGTTCCTTCCCCTATATAATTGTTAAAAAGTAGGGCATCTGTAAATTCGCACAGTTTTATCAAATACATACCATCACCTGCCTGTATATTACAATATCCGCTGTTTCAAATTTGACACATGCCGCCAGTTTTCCAGAAAAAAACAGTCCGAAGACTGTTTCTACATTATTTCATATGGATTCCACGATACAGACACTGACCGATTTCTTCCTCACGAAGCAATCCCAGCTCATCCTGCCATTTCAACAGAAAAAACGGATCACGCAGTAATTTCCGCCCGAGAAGCACATAATCACAGCGCTCCTCCTGCAGGATCTGACTGATTTCTGATTCTTTGGTAATACAGCCAACCCCCATGATCGGTAACGTCGTCATGGTACGGATTGTTTCCGCATAGGGTATCTGATACAGCGGGTACGCATGTACAGCTCCTGTATTCAACCCGCCGCTGGATACGGAAATCGCAGCAGCTCCGGCTTCCTCAATCACCTGTACCGTTGACTTCATATCTTCCGGATGCAGACCACCGGCTTCATATTCCTCGGCAGAGATACGAACCACGATATCTCCCTCAAAATTATCCCGGCAGCCCTCCACGATACGGCGAAGCAGAAGGGTACGGTCCTGCCCATAAGCATCGCTGCGCTGATTGGTGAGCGGAGATAAAAACTGGTTAATCAGATACCCGTGGGCGGCATGCACCTCCACAAAATCATATCCAAGCTCCCGTGCCCAGCGGCTTGCGAATTCAAAATTCACAATCAGCTCATTGATACCATCCTCATCCAGAGAGATGACATCCCCCTGCTCCATCGGTCCATACTTCTGATTACCAAAGGTATTTTTCATTCCGGCGTGATTTAACTGAATACCGATGTTCACACCACAGGCATGAACACAATCCACAATATCCTTCAGAATCTGCCGCTGCCTCGGTGTAAAGATCCCCAGACATTCATCATTGATATAGCCGTGGGCATTTACTGCCGTAGCTTCCTGCACGATAAAGGCCGGCCGCCCCTTGGCAAGCGTATCATAATGCGCAACATGATGCAGATTTCCCACACCATCCTTTGTTTTCACCATATAGGTACACATGGCAGGTACTCCGATGCGATTGCTCAGCTCCATATGCCCCAGCTTGTTTTTTTCAAAAACCTTCAAGTGAATCCCTTCTTTCTTAGTTTTCTACTTTCTCACTGTATTCTTCCCACTTTTGCATCAGATTTTCAATTTCATTGTGAATAAGATCAATTTTTTCATCCAGCTCCTGCATTTTATGATAATCGTGGTAATACTCCGGTTCAAAGCGTAGCTCACGAAGAGCCTCCAGCTCCTCCTCCTTCACCGCAATCTTTTTTTCCAGCTTACTGATTTCCTTGCCGTAATTGATGTAGCGCTCCGGCTTTGCACTTTCTTTTTTCTCCGGCTGCTGCTTCTTTTCCACCGGCTGCGCCTTATCCCTGTTCATATATTCCTCATAGGTCAGCGGATAATAGCTTGCCTTACCATCATCAATGACCAGAATCGCGGTTGCCAGCTTGCTGATAAAGTAACGGTCATGGGAAACAAACAGCATCGTGCCCTCATAATCCTTCAGGGATTCCTCCAGCGCCTCTTTTCCGATGAGATCCAGATGGTTGGTCGGCTCATCCATTAAAAGGAAATTGGGGTGTGACAGCATCAGCTTCACAAAGCTCAGGCGTACCTTCTCTCCTCCGGACAGACAGTCTACGGTTTTGAAAACCTCTTCCCCAGTAAAGAGAAAGCATCCCAGTGCAGTGCGCACCTCGGTGCGATTCAAATCCGGAAAGTCGTTCCACACCTCTTCCAGCACGGTATTTGCACTGTTGAACTGCGCAAGCTCCTGATCAAAATATCCAACCTCGATCTGATGCCCGAGCAGAAAGCTGCCGGACAGCGGCTCCACCTGCTTCATCAGCGTTTTCATGAAGGTTGACTTTCCTTTTCCGTTTGGCCCGATCACGGCAATCTTGGCAGACTGCATAACCTCCAGATTCACGGTACATAGCGGCTGGTCATAGCCAATTGTCAAATCCTGTACCTCCAGAACCCGTTTTCCACCCTTTACATTGGGTACAAAGCGGGCATTGAAGCTTTTCTCGTTGCTTTTGGGATCCTCGATACGCTCCATACGATCCAGATATTTGATTTTTGACTGTGCAAAGGCAGCCTTATTTTTCTTATACCGGAACTTCTCAATCAGCTCCTCCATTCGCTGAATTTCCTTCTGCTGGCGAATATAAGCACTTTTCTGCTGTTCCAGATCACTTTTTTTCACATTCACGTAATTGCTGTAGTTTCCCGGATAGCGCCGCATGACACCGTATTCGATTTCATAGACGACATCCACGACATCATCCAGAAACATACGGTCATGGGATACGAGGATAACTGCCTTGGGATAGCGTTTCACATATCCCTCCAGCCACTCGATCGTATCAATATCCAGATGGTTGGTCGGCTCATCCAGCAACAGGACATCCGGCTTGCTCAGCAGTAGCTTCACAAATGCCAGCCGTGTTTTCTGACCACCGGAAAACGTAGAGATCGGGCGTTTGAGGTCATCCTCCTGAAACCCGAATTTTGTAAAAATCGTCATCATTTCACTGCGATAGGTATAGCCGCCCAGTTCTTCAAAGCGCTGCTGTACATCCGCATAGGCATTCAGCACAGCTTCACTGTGGTCGCTGCACATTTTTTCACTCAGCTCCTCCAGCCGTTTACCAACCGCCTTCACCTGTTCAAAGGCCTGCTCCATCTCTTCTTCCACAATGACATTCTCATCCGTGAAGGTCGTCTGTGCCAGATAACCGATCCGCAGTTTATTTTCCTTATGAATTTCTCCGGCATCCAGTACTTCCGTTTCCGCAATCACCCGCAGCAGCGTTGTCTTTCCGCAGCCGTTTCTTCCGACAATGGCGATTTTCTCAGTATTTCTTATTTCAAACTGTATGTTTTCAAATACGGTTGTTGCACCGTAATATTTGCTTCCTTTATGAATCTGATATTTCATCATCTCCACCTTCTTTTATTAGATTCGTAATATTTATTTGGACGCATTGATGCCGCTGGCAAAGGAGGCGGCTGCCTGTTTGGAAATCTTCTCCCCGTTCTTTAACCAGTATGCGGCATCCTCTTTATTTGATACATAGGCAAAATCTATTTCCAGCCCCTGCATGCCGTCCGCATCCACAAAGGTCTGGTTTTCCTTACGGGCATTTTCACTGCCCTTTCCTGCCATGGTTGCACGTCCGCCCGCTTCCCGAATATTGGAATACATATCGTAGCCGCCACTGATCAGCGGACTTGCACCGACACCGGGATTGTTTGCATCCGTATACGCACTGCCGCTCATCTTCAGCTTCTTTTCCAGACCGTACATAATATTTTTTCCAAGCGTCGGACTGCTGTAGGCACTGTGCCAGATTTCCACACCGCTCACATTCTCATCCGGGTTCGTATTAAACCGCAGATAAATATAATAGCGTGCATGCTTCTGATAGCCGTCTGCCAGTCTGCCATCTTTTCCATAGGCAGGCTTCGGCTGCTCTGACGCATCGCTTTTCGTTATTTCCACCCGCAGACCATGTTGTTCAAGCTCTTCCTTCATCCATACGGCTGCCTTGTAGGTTTCCTTATATTCTGTGATACCATTCCCTTTATTTCCCTCATCCGGGACATAGGTAAGATCCATATTCATTCCATAGGGATCCAGCAGAACATCAATATCTCCCTCTTTGGGCTTGGCTTTTTCCACGGATAAAAACAGGTAGTTCTGATCCAGCTTACTGTCATAATCCTTCAGCAGATCCTGATCCGCAATCAGCTTTATCGCATTGACATTTCCCTTGCGCTGTACGGTGGTAAAGGTATCCGAATGCAGCGTCCGATCAAAGATAACCCGCTTCTTCACCAGATTATCAATAACCGTTATCTCATAATAGCCGGGATTGAGATCCTCCAGCGTGATTTTCTGATCCGCTGTGGAATCCATGGTCATCGGAATGGTTTCATCCGTACACAGGTTATGCAGCTCTACGGTTTTTCCTGCAAGCTCATCCTTGTCGCCTTTTGCATCATATGTCTGAGTATATAAACCCAGAGATTCTCCGTAAAAGACATAATCCCGAACCGTGAGGGTATCGGCAGCCTTTTTGTTTAACAGATGTATCGTTTCTTCACTGTTCAAGCCGCAGACAGTGAATTTTTTGGCTTCTTCCTTCTTCTGCGGAAACAGCAGTCCTGCGACCGCATACAAAACAAGAACAACCAGCAGAATCAGCGGTACTGCGATTTTCCAGCGTACCTTGTATTTTCGTTGTCGAGGTGCGTATGCCATGAGTATCCCTCCGTTTTCTAACGTATATCATCAATCAGTGAAGCCTGCAGTTCGATATCCTTGATATGCTTGGGTGCCTGGTCCTTTAACGGCGGATAGCTCATATGCTGCGTGGATACTTCAACATCCAGCATATCCTTCGGTCTCTTCGGTACCGGCAGCATGGTATCCTCAAACTCCACGTACTGTATAGGAAAAACACTTTCCAAGCTGTATACAACCGGATGAAAAAAGGAATTAAAGGTCCAGGTCAGATCATAGCCAATCCATGCGGTGTTCTTATTGATTTGCCCGTATTTTTTTGCATTGCGTACAAATCGGCGCTTTAAAAGCAGCGGATTGCAGTGCAGATTCTCAAAGAAGACGATCAAAACCATCAGAATACCGTTGCGCACACGCCATATAAAATCCTTTGCTTTGTTTTCGCTTACATGATCCAGCACAAAAATATCAATGAACAAGCCGTCACTATCTCTGCATTTATTTTTTAACAGCGCGTTGTATTCCACACAATAGGTACCTTTTTTTCGTACCTTCATCGGCGGAACCAGCACATTATACTCGCTGTGGGTTTCAAAGCACTGTGTGATATAGGCATCGCCCAGTTCATGAACCACCCTTTGGAATTTTTCATAATCCTCGCGCAGCATTCCGATATCCGCATCATCATCCCATGGAATAAAGCCTTTGTGCCGGACAGCGCCAAGGGCACTTCCGCCGGTCAGCCAGTATCGAATGTTGTGCTTTTTACACAATGCATCTATATCCTTCAGCATTTCCAGCAGTACGAGCTGTACATCCCGTACGGTAATGCTGGTACCATCTTTTCTTGTCTTTAATATGTACTCTTTCATCACAAATCACCATGTTATATTATAGAAGATAAAGATAACGAACACAACGGTTTTCAAAAAATATCACAAAAAGGTAAGAAACCATAATGCGAAATCACTAAAATAACAGAGTCACCGGTAATATTTGAAAGTACCGGGCTTTTTTGCGATCCAATCGCGTCATGGAGAGCAGGACAACCACAAAGCATGTAAAATAAACACTACGGATACGGAAATCTATCCTAAACCATCCTGAGGAGCGCATTGTTTATCGCTCTGCTATGAAATCCCCTTTTACATAAAAATATAACAAAAAAATCAAGCATTTGTGGATTTTTTAGGAATTTGACAGATTCCATACGTATAGAAGGGGGTAAGGAGCCCT
>OMGQ01000467.1_pt1 | contig 40987 bp, 33 predicted proteins | sample 1646071 | NCBI WGS metagenome assembly OMGQ01 (sample SAMN05578585, study PRJEB25193) | human gut metagenome | biome: Human Microbiome; feature: human-associated habitat; material: feces | host: Homo sapiens | place: USA:Birmingham
ACAGTTAGCGATATATTGTAATATTGTTGATAATCAGCTACTTACCGATGCAAAAGTTTTGAAATATATTTTGCAATGTTTCTTCCGAGGTTATACCTCCTTCTGCAACAATCTCACTTAGTTCGTGGATACATTGTCTTAAATCCTCACTTACCAAATCTCCTGATAATTCCAATTGCAATCCTTCCTGTACTCTATGAATAGAATCCAATGCTCGTGTTAATGCTTCGTAATGGCGTACATTTGTAATGATAATATCGTTTTGGTTGACTTCCGGTAAGGCAGCTGCCTGTACTAACTTCTTTTCCAGAATCGTTATATTTTCCCTTTTCTTTGCTGAGATAAATAGTTTTTCCACTTTCATGTCAGCAAATATGGCTGACAACTCTTCTTTTTGTGTTGCTAGTAACAGATCTGACTTATTAAATAAAATAATCATCTTTTTCCCTTCGCAGTGTGGAAGAATGTCGGCTTTTAATTCTTCGAACCGCCTTTGGGCATCTGTAGAGTCTATCATCCATAAAATGACATATGCTTGGTCCATCTTTTGGAAAGTACGTTCTATCCCTAGATTTTCTATTGCATCGTTCGTTTGGCGGATTCCAGCTGTATCAATAAATCGGAATGTGACACCTTGTAAATTGATCGTATCCTCTATTACGTCACGGGTCGTTCCATGGATATCACTGACAATGGCTTTTTCTTCATTCAGCAACGCATTCAGTAAGGTAGATTTTCCGGCATTTGTTTCTCCGATAATTGCTACAGGAATGCCATTCTTGATTGCGTTTCCTACACTGAAAGAATGAGCTAGCCGGGCAATAACTTGTTCGATATGGGTAGCTAGACTGCTCAGTTCGTCACGATTGGCGAATTCTAGTTCTTCATGATCACTGAAATCCAGTTCTAATTCCATTAACGAAGTGAAATGAAGTAATTGGTTACGCAGGTTAGAAAGTTCTTTACTGAATCCTCCGCGCATCTGGCTCATGGCTAGGCGATGGGTGGAGGCAGACGATGAGGCTATCAGATCGGCCACAGCTTCGGCTTGGCTCAAGTCCATTTTTCCGTTTAGAAAAGCACGTTGGGTGTATTCACCTGGTAGAGCGGCACGACATCCATTATAGATCAGGAGTTGTATAACTTGCTGCAGGATATAAGATGAACCGTGACACATGATTTCCGTACTGTCTTCACCGGTATAAGAATGGGGGGCGCGGAACAAGGAAATTAAAACTTCGTCAATTACTTCTTCTGCAGAAGAAGTAATTGACGAAGTTTTTTGTAACGTTTCACTTTTTTCTTGCGGAATTTCACTTGTTTGTTGGAAAAGTGTATTATTAATTTTTCGCTTTGGGGAACAAATCTTTCCGAAAGTAAGAGTATATGGTGCCCGTTCTGTCAGTGGCTTGCCTGTGGCGGGTGTAAATATGCGTGACGTTATTTCAATCGCTTTTGGGCCAGATACACGAATTATTCCGATGGCTCCTCCCTGGGCGGTGGCAATGGCACAGATTGTATCTTGGTTTATCATTTTCATTTGGTTAATAATATAATGTTTTAGCTACAATGGCTGTTACTTCTTCTAAATAACGGCGGTCTGTTTCATCAAAAAAGTTTAATAGATTACTGTCAATATCCAATACTCCCTTTACTTGTCCATTAGCAAGAATAGGAACAACAATTTCAGAGCGGGAAAGAGAACTGCAGGCTATATGTCCGGGGAATTGTTCTACATTGGGCACTATCAAGGTTCGGGCTTCTGCCCATGAGGTCCCACATACTCCCTTTCCTTTATGGATGCGATAACAGGCGGTGCTTCCCTGAAAAGGTCCTAAAATAAGTTGGTCGTCTTTAACCAGATAGAAACCTACCCAAAAAAAGCCGAAGGCTTCCCGAAGAGCAGCAGCAGTATTGGCCAAAACACTTATTTCTTCTTTTTCATCTGATATTAAAAGTTCAAACTGAGGGAGGAAAAGACGGTAACGTTCTACTTTATTACTAGTTGTTTGTTTGAAACTGGTTTCCATATTTTTATTTGTTTTATGAGGGGACATCTTGTTGTTTTTTACAAAAAATGGTCTTCTATGAAGCGATGTCCCCTGTTAGGTAAAAAGAGTTGGCTTATTCTGTAAAAAATCTGTTTATGCCAATCTTCTTCTGGATGATAATAAGAATAAGTATTGATAGATGATCCGGTGAATCTTATCCATATTATATAGACACCTAAATTGGGAATTATATTCTTTCCAAGACTTTTTCTATCAAACCATCAATAGAGTTTTTATAGCCGGTATTGGCTTCCTTTATTAGTCGGTTGGCAATCACCATACATACAGTCATGGCTTTGTGTCCCATCAGGCGTGCTAATCCGGCAAGGGCGGAACTTTCCATTTCAAAGTTAGTGATGCGATAGTCATTGTATTCAAATTTCTCAATCTTTTCATTCTGTTTAGGATCGGCCAATGGGATACGGAGTTCTCGTCCTTGCGGACCAAAAAAACCTCCTGCGGCGATAGTTACGCCACGGACCATATCATTTTGCGCAATGCGGTCTATTAATTCCCGGTCGGCATCAATAACGTATGGGTGGGCGATGCATACATTACCTTCCCACCCCATGTAATCTATAAAAGCTTGTTCTAATTTCAGATCGCAAACCTCATTGCGTCCGGCGTAGAAATTAAGCAGTCCGTCAAAACCGATAGACTTTTCAGAACAAACATAGGTACCAACAGGAGTATAAGGCTGTAATCCGCCACATGTACCGATACGTACTAATTCCAATTGGCGCAAGTGGTCTTTTTCATAACGGGTATTGAAATCAATATTGGCCAAAGCATCTAATTCATTCATCACAATGTCTATATTGTCACAACCTATACCGGTGGAAACTACGGTGAGACGTTTTCCTTTATAAGTACCGGTAATGGTCTTGAACTCACGGCTTTCTATTTCACATTCTTTAGTATCGAAATGAGAAGCTACTAATGCTACACGCCCGGGGTCACCTACTAGAATTATTTTATTTGCCAACTGTTCAGGTTTGATATGAAGGTGGAAGATAGAGCCGTCGGGATTGATAATCAACTCAGATTCTGCATAATATTTTTTCATAATCTTTATTTTTGTGGTTAATGGCCAGTATAATTAATGTTATATTTCTTGTCTTTTTAATGAGTATGCAAACAGATTATTTCCTAGATGTAGATGTTACGGATTTATAAACTTTCATTGATATTAGCATTATCAAGAGAAAAACAGTTCCATTCGCATCCAAGAAAAATATATTAATCGTTGAATACTAGTTTTATTTACTTAATGGCTCATTACCGAAAGTTGTTTCGGGTTTTGCAATATTTTCACGCATGGAGGTATCTGCTTGTATATTCTTCATGCGGTAATAGTCCATAATACCTAGGTTGCCACTACGGAATGCTTCCGCCATGGCCTTGGGCACTTCGGCCTCTGCCTGAATTACATTCGCGCGTGCCTCTTCTGCTTTGGCTTTCATTTCCTGTTCCAAGGCGACGGCCATTGCACGGCGTTCTTCTGCTTTGGCTTGTGCAATATTCTTGTCGGCATTGGCCTGGTCTATTTGTAAAGCAGCTCCAATATTTCTGCCTATATCAATATCAGCTATATCAATAGACAGGATTTCGAAAGCCGTACCGGCATCTAAGCCCTTGCGGAGTACTAATTTAGAGATAGAATCAGGATTTTCCAATACGGATTTGTGATTTTCGGACGATCCGATAGAGGACACGATACCTTCACCAACACGTGCTAGAATCGTGTCTTCTCCAGCACCTCCTACTAATTGGCGGATATTGGCGCGTACGGTGACACGAGCTTTAGCTATAAGCTGTATGCCGTCTTTGGCTACAGCGGTAACGGGAGGGGTGTCAATAACCTTAGGGTTCACTGACATTTGCACGGCTTCGAATACGTCACGACCGGCTAGGTCAATACCAGTTGCCATTTGGAAAGACAGTTCGATATTGGCTTTGGACGCGGATACTAGTGCGTGCACTACTTTTTCCACATGCCCGCCTGCCATATAATGAGCTTCCAATTCATCTCGGGTTATGTTGCTTAAGCCGGCTTTGTGTGCTTCAATCATTGCCGGGACAATGACATAAGGAGGGACATTACGGATGCGCATTAAGAATAATTGCACCAATGAGATGCGTACCCCCGAAACTTTGGCAGACAGCCAGAGGAAAAATGGTACATAATGAAAGAATAGTACCACGAAAATAATTCCACCTCCTATAAGGATGAAAGGAAGATAGTTGGGTTCGATCATAATAATCAGTTGTTTAAAAGTAAATATTTATATTTGAACAGCTCAATATCAAGTTTTTGCTGTTTTCACTATTGTCTAAAATATGCTTGAATGAGAATGTCAATCAAGAAACCTGATAAATTCGTATTTGTAAGTCATTTCTCTATCATTGGTTGAATTTGCGTACAATCACCGTTCCTTCAACCATTCTTTCTACATAAATGGGAGTATTCTCATCAATCAAACCATCGGCAGAGCGCACTTCGATGATGTGTCCGTTAAAGTTTGCATTGCCTATCAGTGCAAGGCGGGTTATTGCTATACCTTTGTCTCCGATGCGGATATGGGTTCCTTTTAGGGGATCGATTTTATAATCCAGTGTTTTCTTCAAAGAAAGCTTGTCCATGGTTTTTGAGTGCATAAACCAAACGATAATGGCTATGCAACTTAGGACGGATGCTATCAAAGTAATGAATCCTGCTATCGGTCCTAATGTGTCGAAAGCGTAATAGTTGGCATATAGCAGGCAGATGGCTGATGCTATTCCGGCTATACTGATGCCGGGAATAAGGAAAACCTCTACAATAAAGAGAAGTAGTCCTGCCAAGATGAGCGATACGATAATAAATACTTCCATAAATATCTTTGTATTAGTGTTTCAACTTCTTTATTTCTTCGTTGCGGACACTGATATCCAGTTGGGCCATTTCTTTCAGAAGTTGTTCAGTACGTTTTTCCAATTCCAAAATGGCGGGTGTCAGATTCTTCTTTCGTGCACTGTTCCCTTGGGCATATTGTTCGCGCTTGTCATCCAAATTTTTCTTCAGGTTGTCATAATCCTTCTGCTTTTGTATTCTTTGCTGGTAAAGTTTGCGTGCTTCGGCAGAGCGGAAGTCGTTCAATGTGTGGTAAACGGCAGAATCATCTATTATCAAGGTGAAGTCTTTTTGTTGTTCTCCGGATTCTTTGGCATACATTATGGCTGCCAGGCGTTGCTTGCCGGTTCGTACTTTCTCTTCATCTTTCCAAGTGGTATGGATAGAGCGCAGGCTGGCTGCATTTATGATGATCTGTTCGTCTGTACTTTCATAATTGTATACTTCTTTTGAAGAGTTCGGTACAAACACATAGATACAGACTTTGTTATCAGGCTGATAGCGGTCTGAAGCAAACCAGCCGATATTGTTGAATTCATCAATGGCATACATATAGTCATTGGCGGGAGAGTTAAATGGCATTCCTATATTATCGGGACGAAGATAATTGCTATTTTCCGAATCATAGCGAGTTACAAAAATATCGTATCCTCCCAAAGAGCCTTCTCCATCCGATGCATAATACAAGGTAATGCCATCTGACATTAAGAAGGGATAGTTTACATTTCCCTGTTCATTAAGGGACGTGAGGGGTTCGGGCTCGCTCCAGCCGTCCAACAGACGGATACGGGAGTACAGTTGCATCTTGCCGTCTGTGCTTTGGTTTCCGTAGAGTACTTTATTGCCCATTTCGGTCTGATAGACAGTCCCGGATATCGCAGGATCGTGATAGAGTGCCCCCGACTCTCTACTGATTTTATATGCTTTTAGAAAATCATTTTTATCGACTACAAAGCTGTCTATTACAGTAATGTTTTCCACTCCTTTTATCATACGGGCTGCTTGCTTTATTTGTTCCAGCTCTGCTTCAGCCATTTCGGTAGGGCGTTTTTTCTTTTCCAACCATTCTATGTGTTGTTCGTAGTTATCTACGGCATCGTCAAACCGATAGATGTCATAATATAGTTTTCCTAAGTAGCGGTATGCGTCAATGACTTTGCGGGCGGCGCTTTTTTCAAGGTAGGGCTGTGCTTCTTTTTTTTCTCCTGTTTCATAACAACATGCGCCATACCAATAATTATAATTGGCGTTAGAAGGGGCTTGTTTTACCAGCTTTTGGAAAGCAGGTTTGGCTTGTTCAAATTCTCCGTTCAGGAAAAGTTGTTTGGCTTGCGCCAAGCTTTGTGCCGCAGCATTGCCTGCGCAGCATAAAGTAAATAAACCAATGATATATTTTTTGTACATAGTTAGTTTATAATCCGTATTATTTAGATTCAAAAATACAAATATTAATTGGAATTCTCATGCTTCACATAATTCTATTTTGTTAAATCTTCCATAAATCATTCTTTTCATGTACTTTTGTGCCCTATTTTTAAAGAAGATGTATGGCACAATTTACGGAAGACGAGAAAATAATGCGAAGGTTGGAGCAACGCTTTAACAAGGGGGTGGTAAAGTATCGCTTGATTGAGGATGGTGATAAAATTTTGATAGGTCTTTCTGGTGGGAAGGATTCTTTGGCTCTGTTGGAGCTATTGGCAAGGCGTTCACGTATTTTGAAACCGAAATTTACAGTGATAGCTGTGCATGTAGGCATGACAAATATTCCTTATCAATCTGATTTGGAATATCTGAAAGGCTACTCAGAGGATTTAGGGGTGCCGTTTGTGCATTATGAAACTTTTTTTGATCCGAGTACCGACACTCGGAAGTCTCCTTGTTTCCTTTGTTCTTGGAATCGGAGAAAAGCTTTGTTCACGGTGGCAAAGGAGCAGGGGTGCAATAAGATTGCTTTAGGACATCATATGGATGATATCTTGGAAACTTTGTTGATGAATATTACTTTTCAGGGAGCCTTCAGTACAATGCCTCCTAAATTAGTGATGCGTAAATTTGAGATGACAATTATTCGTCCGATGTGCTTGGTACATGAAGCGGATTTAATTGAAATGGCACGTATCCGCGGTTTTCGTAAACAGATCAAAGATTGTCCTTATGAAAGTTTGTCGAATCGTTCAAATATGAAAGAGGTTTTATATTCTCTAGAAAAAATGAATCCTGAAGCACGGTATAGTTTGTGGAAATGCATGACAAATATTCAGGAAGAATTGTTGCCTGGGATGAATGAACACGATTTATAGTGGATATGGTTGTTTTGTTATTAGGGGATATAACGAAACTGCTTATAGTTAGTTGTTTGTACTTGTGTGCAGCTTAACCAACTATCAATATTATTAATGTATTTAGATGAGGAAGAATGTTATAAAGTTATCCTTCCTGTTGTTTGTTGTGCCGGATACAAGGTGATGTACATGTCTGGTTTGTTGGGGAAAGTGTAGAAATATTCTACAATGAAAATGTGGATCTTTTTCTTTGAAAATAGCTTATTCTTAATGTATTTAATTGATAATCAAAGCCTGTCTTGTTTTGGCATAGGCTTTGTTTTCTCTTTGTCATAAGAATAACCATTTAAATATATTAGGATATGAGAAAGTTTTTTGTTGTGTTAGTATGGGTAATGGGATTAGGACTTGCAGCGTTGTTTGCAAAAGATATAGTACGTGGAGTGAAGAATGTGATTGCGATAAATCATTTTACCCCTGTTGAGGTGAATAATGCTCCAACAGGATGGCATCAAGACTTGTGTTGTTATCTTAATTAATTTGCCGTCATAGAGATTTTGTTCATAATTGAAATTGGAAACAACTGTTTTTTATGGCAGCTGTTTCCAATTTATTTGTATTCAGTTGTCCTTATACTCTTTTCGCCAAGTGATTTTTGTACACTAGCCTAGGACAAATGTAAAATAGTAAAGGGGATTGGATGAATAGTTATTAATGAATGTTTTTAATGTCATCCTGTACTATCTGATCCATTTCTTTCATTAGTTTTTTGGGATTCTTTTTAGGGGAGAGTCCTTTATCTTTTTCTTCATGCAAAAGATCTGTTTCAGTTATGTTCTCACTCCAGTCTTCGAACATATTTGTTGCCGGTTGTCCTGATAATGTTACATTCTCTTCTGCAATAGGGACATTTCTCTCAATAATTTTTTCCATAATCTAATCTATTTATTGTTTCCTAGATGACAAATACGGGTAGAAATGGTTTAATGATTTAATAAAGTTTGAAGTTTGTGATAAATAGAAAGTTCTTGAACAAGCTAGCAAGACTTTATTTGCGGGCAATGTTTTATTTCTTTTTTTAAATGACTTTGCCTTGTAAAGAGTGCTTCTCTGTCCTTTCAATTGAAAAACAAGTTTTTAACAAGCGGTTTTTTCGGTCTGTTTGAGGTTTATCTGCAAAATCGTGGGGAAGGACTTTGGTTCTTGAAGGATTGTTTTGTTCTCTGATAGCTTTCAGAAATGTTCTTGACGTATCAGTTTTTCTCTTGAGGAAGTTCGGATGTTTATGCCCTCATGCCCTCACTGTCTGTATAACAGACTAATTATAAACAACTTATATGCATATAGTAAAAATATTTGTTCTCACTTATGCTCTCATGCTCTCATAGTGTTCTAAAATATGTTTTCGTGTAACATGCTTGTCCTCAGTTATATACATATATTGTGGGCTATTTCAGGCTTGATAGGGAGTAGGGTGTTTTCAGGCTTTTTTCTCGCAAGAAGTGTGCATAAGGGGGGGATTTCCATAGAATGACGGTTTACAAAGTTCCGGTAACGGTAAAAAAGATCAAGACGTTTTTAAAAAACGCCCTTGTCTTTGATATGGAATTTTATTTTGGACATATAATTATACATACATACGTCCGCACAAGTCTGTACGTATGTATAACTATATGGGAATATACGTGTACAAACATGTTTTCTGATGCGGGAAAAACATACTTTGGCATTCCCTATATTTTTGCAAGCAATCTTACTTTGGTTTTTGCCTTTTTCATTTTTAGCAGTGACACTTTTTTTGGGGGGGGCTAACAAGGATAAAATAAAAAAGGCTATCTTCCCAGGTAGCTTATTTTTGCTTCCTAACTTCCTGAATATCAAATGTAAACTAAGGTCTATGAGTCGAAAAATCGCATATCAGCCTACATGAATACGATTAATAATCAAATTTTCGCAAAGACGGATGTATATAGTTTACAACTTCTAAAAGGTTAGAAATGAATTATTTCTGAAAATCCCCCTATACAGAGCAAATTTCCTTCCTTGCCACTTCTGCAAAAAATTACATAATCTATTAATATTGAGCATTTCATCTCTATGTAGTAGTTTTATAGTGAAAGTCCAATAGCTGTACTATACTTCATCTGTCTTAGGGTGACAAAATAGAGTAAAACGCCCTATATTTATCACTCCTTGCAAATATAGCTATTTTCTATGATTTAGTGCATTTATCTCATAATATTTTTCGCATAGGACATCCAACATAGGAAAATCGACCTTCTAAATCCTTATACTCCATTCTTGTTTTCAGGTTATTGAAATTATATATAAATATCTTATTAACCGGAACTCGATGTCATGAATCAATCCCCCTTATGCAAACAAATGTGTTCGTTTGTTAAATATTCATGCTGTCAAGCAATAATTTCTGCATTCTAAAAAATAACTTTCAATCATCCGCTATCTTTGTTGCTATATTATAATTCAAATAAAAATAACGATGAAAGAACTTTTAGAAAAAATGCAGGACACTTATGAAACGTTTAAAGCAAATGCTACGCTTCAATTGGAAAAACAGAATAAGGCTGCCGGAACTCGTGCTCGTAAGGATTCTTTAATATTGGAAAAACTGGCTAAAGAATTCCGTAAAGCATCTTTGGAAGCAAGTAAAAAGTAGTTCTCTTTCTGAGTAAAAAATAAAGCTGTCATAAATTATGTTGGTTGCTTACTTTTTATTTATGAAAGATAAAAAATAATGCAGAGTTTCTTTTGTATATATTAAAAGTCTGATAGACTATATTGCTTATCAGATTTAGTTTTTTATATATTTTTTGTAAAAGAAAAAAATAGAAAGCGTTAGCTTTTGTCATGCACCGGAATCTGGTAAATTTCATTCATCCGCAAGACAAACAGTTTTCGCCTATGTTTGGCGTGGGCTTAACTTGTTTGCGGATAGGTTTTACCAGGACCTCGGTGCTGCAGTTATGTCCCACGTTTTCTTTTGGTATATAAAAATGCTTGAGGGACTTCAGGCCAAGAATAAGAGTATTATGAAAAGTACATTATTAAATGAACTTATGAAGATTCCTAAGGATGCTACTTTGATAACAGTACAAGGTGTGGAGATGCAAGTTATAGATAAAGATGAAGCCGTGCGTTTGTTAGACTCCGATCCGAACGACAGCAACATTCATGAGTGCACATTAAGTAGCGGTCATTTCCTGTTTCAAACAGAAAACAGAATCCTCGTTTCTCTGTATAAAGTAGTATGAATACCCCAATAAAGCAGTGGTATTTTACTGATAGCATCTTGTTCCTCTTTTCTTCTTAATAGAACACTTGGAGGGAGAAAAGCCGGAATATTATGGGAAATTAATTTTATGATGACGATCATCTTCATGATGTTGCATACTATTTATCCCATAAAACTTTTTAATTAAAGTTGAATTGTTAAATCTATAAATAAACGCCTCCTCCCGTTTATTAAGAATCATTGATATTGTTTGTAAAATGTTTAAGGTTGGATGCATGTAACAGAATCAATAATTGACAGTTTCAATAAGCATCCCTTATCTTATACCCTAAAATAAGGTGTTATAGGTTTTTGTTTATTTTGTACTTCTGACAAATACTGGTTATTGGCGGTATATGGTTACGTTTTATTTCGCAACTATATACTTGACTGTATCAGCGATTGTGTATGATGACTGGTTGGACTTTAATGTGCCAATCTGCTAAGTCGCAGATTGGCATTATTAGATGAATCGGGAAAGGCAGTCACAGCAAATCTCAATGCCGTTTGCGCTATGCCATAGTTCTCAAATTACATATCAAGCACTAGTAGGGGCATGCTAGGAAACTGGCATGTCCTATTTTATTTTAATAAATAAGAAAGCAAGTAATCAAGGTTTCAATGCAGATACTCATATTCTCACCTTACACAAAAAACAAGACTCTTACCTTCTTGTGAACAATCAAGCTTCGAACCTCTTATTTCTTTTGTTGCAGTAGAAACGCGACTATTGACACCCCCAAAAAAGAAAAAATAATTCTAAGAATAAAGCCTATTAAACAATTTCACATAAATAAGTGGCATTTATTGTGAAAAAGTATATATTTGCATTCATTTATATATCAATCAAATTCAACTATTATGAATAACACTATCCAATACTTTACAGAATTGTTCAACAACAATCCTTTACTAAATGCATTTTCTCTCTTCTTGGCTATTTTAGGTATTATATTTACCACATATTTTTATTTTAAGAGTAAAAAAATAAGAATGCCAATATATATATTGAGAACTGTGAATTTAGTACGAGAAAACGTTCAGAAAATAGATACTGTAAATATCTTATACGCAGGAAATAAAGTAAATAATTTATCGATTACTAAAATTGCTTTTTGGAATGATGGAAAGGAAACTATTAATAATAGTGATGTTGCACAGAATAATCCTATAAGATTGATAATAGACAAAGATTGTATTTTTTTAGATGCAGAAATTATTTATCAAAAAAATCCTTCTAATGATTTTAATATATCAATATCAAATGACAATAAATATGTTGATATTACTTTTGATTATTTTGATTTTGAAGAAGGAATAGTATTACAAGTTTTTCATACAGGAAATAAAAGTGATGACATTACTCTTGTAGGACAAATAAAATCAGTTAAAAATATTCAACGAAAAGACTCTTTTTCATCATTTATACCTACATACATAATTGATATTTTAACAAAGACAACACTCTCTAAAAAAATAGTGAAAGTAGCATCTGGCTGGGCTATTTTTATTACAGGCTTACTCTTTACTATTTTCGCATTAGTTATACCATTTATAGAAATAGTACCAAAAGAATCAAATCCTGAAAAAGATGGATTGGCATCAATATTATTTATAGGTATTATAGGCATTTTATATGCTTTAATGGGATATAGTATGATTAAGAGAAAAATCCCAAAAGGGTTTAATGTTTTCAATGAAGAATTTTGAGAAATATGTTATATTTTAATTAAGGAAAATTGGATCGCTTTATTGATGATAATTATTTTTAATTCAATACTATAATTAATGAGCATCGTAATTTCAATAATGGCTGGTTGTGGATTCAGCACAGCCAGTCATTATATACAATCATTGGTACAATAAAGTATATAGTTGCGTAAACAAATATATGCCATTAATCCTTGAGCTGGTATATGTTCATTTGTCTCATGATCAAAGTACATCTATTTCCAAATGTTCCAACATCTTGGGACTGTCTATTTCTTCCCCTCTATCATCCGAGAATAACATTTAAAAACATAATTGGTTAAAATTATACATATCGTTCTAATGCAATTGTTTAATACTGAATATGTTAGAAATCGAAAGTACCATGCTTATAAGAGGTCCGGGAAGGGATATAATAATCCTCACCTGGGGTTTGGGGCTGTATAAAATCTTGTCTGAATATTTCCGGAGGATTATCTGCTACCATATCTGCATCATGGATATATATGTTAAAATAACATTCGGGCTCTGTCTTTTGGTTATATGGTCCTTCTCCCACAAAAGTAAATTTGTAGAAACCGATTTTTTCCCCATCTTTTCTGACCGTAAGAAACCAGATATTACCAGTACTTATCGTTTTGAACCTTAATCCTTTCAATGCTGAATACCTTTCCTCTATAAACAGACCATTCAAATATGTCTGTTTTTTACACGTAAAAGGCAACTCAAACTTGCCACCTTCAGCTGGTAGAATAAAAGGGTTCTGTTCCGACTGGATTTTATACACAAATGTCAACTTGCCTTTATCTATAATTAGTGGAATCTTTTCTACTTTTTTTATGCCATTGATGGTAGAGTATGAAATCCGCAAATCGGCATTCAACATTTTATCTTCTTTATTTATATTTGAGGTTATATTTAATATCACCTGACTACCCTCCACTTTTGTCTCTATATCAGAAAACAGAACTTTATCAAATTCGACCAAAACTTCTTTGGGAATAATAGGAACCTCTGAATCTAAAATATCATCTATTAATGTTTTCTGAATAATTGTAACAGTAATAGTACGTTTCTCCCCAAAACAGCTGAATGGTTTAAACGCATTTTCACTTGGTAATACCTGATATTCGTAAATTTTATTGTTCTCTTCTTTTTGACAAGAAAGCAATATTAAAGAAATGTATAGAAGAATGAATGTCTTTTTCATATTCATGCAGTTTTATTTTTGCAAATTAAAGGAATTTTCCCATATGATAAAATACCGATTAATTGGTATTTCTCATAATGCAATCTAAACAAATCTTTTATTCATAGCCTAAACGCCCATGCGATACGAAGTCACCCTTTTAACACCAATGTATTGGCAGAACAACTCAATGCCAACTTTTAAAGGAGCTTCATTGCTATTATTGGATAGCCAAAACCATTTGTGATCCTAGTCTAAAAGAGTTAAGAGGTATAAGATGCACAAGCGTATTTGGCTAAGAACAAAAAGATTTAAATAAACATTAGGATTGCAACGTGATTAATAATATAATGTGCTTTATAAACATTCTCAACAAACTCTATTCAATAGTTGGTGCTACTCTTTCGATATAAATAGTATCAAAGTATGAAGCTAACACTCAATCGCAAATTCAGAGGCTCGACCTATACAATAGGCGACTTGTCCGTCAACGGTAAATTTTTCTGTAACACCATCGAAGATACCGTAAGAGAACTTCCTGCTGTTTGCCTTAATACCCCTGATGGCTGTTCTTGTACCTGCAAGGAAAAGATCTATGCTAAGACTGCCATTCCCGCTGGGACATACAAAGTCTCTCTTCAGTACAGTCCCAAATACAAGAAGAAGATGCCGTATCTGCACGATGTGCCCCATTTCATCGGTATCCTGATTCATTCTGGCAATACCGAAGTTGATTCTGCCGGCTGCATCATCGTGGGAAATAACACGGTTAAAGGGAAAGTGTTGGAATCCCGTGCTACTTTCCAGAAATTATATTCCATACTTGAGTCCGAAACCGATATAACCATTCAAATCGTATAAGGAATGGCGGTCAACAGGCTCAAACCACCTAAAAACCTGCACATCGAGTTCAAACCGTCACCACGACAATATGAACTGTGGAAGTTGTTGCAGCCTGATTATTGTCCCCACTGCGGCGGAGAAATAGAGCAAATCCTTGTCGGTTACGATCCGCAAAGGAATCCGCAGTATAAGCCGCAATGTAAACAATGCAGGTTGCAAAATCTTCCACAGTTGATATTGGGTGGCGGAGCAGCGGGTGGCGGAAAGTCTTTTATCGGTAGCGTGTGGTTGGTATCCTCGTGTATCCGGTTTGAGAATATTCGTGCGGTCGTAGCCCGTAAAACGCTCAAATCATTGAAGGAATCGACCTGGAATACCATCAAGTCTACACTGAAAGATTGGGGACTTAAAGAGGATATAAATTACAAGATAAACAATCTCGAAGGCACACTCACATTCTGGAATGATTCAGTTATTATCATGAAAGAGATGGCAGACATCCCCAGCGACCCGAACTTCGAACGTTTTGGTTCGTCCGAATATACCATTGCTATGGTGGACGAAGTTTCGGAGATTTCCGAACGGGCTGTCGAGGTGCTGTTTTCCCGCCTCCGTTGGAGAACCCACGAAACATTTAAGACGCCACGAATGTTGCTCACGACCAATCCGACGATCAATTGGGTGCGCTCTCGTTTTGTACAGGACGAAAATGGTAAAAAAGTTATGTGCCGTGAAGGTGAATCCTATATTCCGTTTTCCGTATTTGATAACCCGAACATTGCTTTTCGTCAAGTTTATGAAGCTGCATTAAACAAAATTCGGGACCAGGCCACCAAGGAGCGCCTGCTTTATGGTAACTGGGACTTCGTGGAGGCCAATGATATGGCCATTTATCGCAGTTTTAATGGTTCCAGACATCTTGTTACCGGGCTGAAAGAAAAAGCATACGATCCTACCAAACCACTTGTTACGGTTTGGGATTTCAATGTCGCTCCCCAAATGTCCGTACTTTCCGCACAGATAGATTACGACAACAAAAAAGTATATATACTTGAGGAAATGCTCGGTAAACCGGAGGAAAAAGAGAATAATACGCTTGCATTGGCACGAAAAGTACGTTTGAAACTTTACCGTGACAAACATGTTGGCGGAGTGGATGTAACAGGAGATCCATCCGGATTGCAGCGCTCCACCACTAACGAGGACGGAATTAACAACTACACCATCATTACGGATACTTTTGGTAAAGGAGTTCTACGCCCGAAAGTGAAACTTTTACGAAAGCAGCCTCCGCAGGCAACACGCTGTGAGTTTGTAAATGAGGTATTCGAAGGTTACAATGGCTGGGAAATACAGATAGACATCAAATGCCGGAAGCTCACGCAGGATTTGATTTATCAACTCCGTAACGAGGACGGTTCAAAGAATAAACAGAAGACTACCGATCCGAAAACCGGTGTAAAGTATGAGCGTTACGGGCATTTGTCCGATTGTCTTGACTATCTGCTGTGTTATTATTTGCGCGACAGTTGGTACAAGTTTAAGAATGGAGGAGACGGAAACGGATATGTGGTTTCTACCTTGGTTATTCAGGAAGGATTTTCATATTAACAATGAAATAAGAATATGTATAGACGGTTTCTCAATAACAACGATTATTTGGGCATCATCACCCAAGAAGCCCTTGCACAGCTTACACGGGGACATAACAGGCGGTTTGTCCAGGCTGAAGAATCGGCCGAAACAAGTATCGTGGAATATCTCTCGGAGAATTACGAAGTAGAGAAAGAGCTTGCCAAAGGAAAGTATATCGCCGAATATGACCGGCGCATTACCTATCCGGTGGGAGTACATATCTACTTTGAGGGACGAATTCATGAAGTGATACGTTCCATCAGCGGTTATTGCAAACCGTCAACAGTTATTTATTGGGAAGAGTGTTCCGATATCAATACAGATGTAACACAGGTAATAAATTATTCCCAGTTTGGCACCTATTATCTGGGTGATAAGGTAAATTTTAATGGGGGCATCTATACATGCCTTTCGGAGAATGGCTACAAGTTCGATGATATCCGCATCCCGCTGGTCAGTGGCTGGAAGAAAATAGAGAGTTCATTATGGCAGCCCATGGAATATCCATTATGGAGCGTGGTCAAATATGGCGGAGAGTTCTACACGTTGATGACACTTGACAGCTTTGACTACAATCTCAATCCGATGGTTTCCGACAACTGGGGGGCTATTGCAGAGTATGATCCGGCATATAATACATATGAACTTTCGGATCATGAGTACGTGGTCTACAAGGGACAGGTGTTCACTCCGGAAACAGACGTAAACGCTGACATTCCAGAGGCGGGACAATACCTTGTGTTACATGATCCACGTAATTCTAACCTCAAGAGGCACATGGTAAGACTGGCCATTTATGAACTTACAAAACTCATAGCACCGAACAATGTGAGTGTTGTACGGATACGGGATTACGAGGAAAGCATGAAATGGCTTAACGATGCGGCAAGATTGAGGCTCAATCCACAAATACCCCGTAAACTTGATGAAACCAAAAAGCCAGTTACCGATTGGCAACTGGCTACGTTTCAGACCGACTATAATCCGCACCGCAATCCATGGTTCATATGAAATCTCTGGCATTCATGCACCTTGCAGATTGTGCTGTGAACTGTGTGGAACCATAGTCCCAGATATTATTTCTTTTCCTGTAAGGTGCAGATACTGACCCGGTTCCAGTCCGGCTCGGAGAACATGTCCCCTATGCCTTGTCCTTCCGAAATAATGCGTGAGGAGGCTATCCGATATTTTTTTGTCAGGATGTCCTTGACTGACTCCGCACGTGCACGTGCTATCCTCTCATTCACCTCCATGCTTCCTTCCGGTGAGGCATATCCCTTGATGACGACCTTGGATTCTGGATGCCTGTTCATATAGGAGGCGATCCGTTCCACATTGGGAAGTTGTGAGGCGTCAACCTTGGAGCTTCCCTGGCGGAAAGTTACAATAGACTCCAGTGTTTTGGCTTTTTCAATGACGGTTTCAATGACCGGTTTCTTGTTTTGGCATTCAGCCAGTTGTTTCTGGAGCATGTCCGCACGACCAGCTGCTTCCTCTGTCTGTTTCCGGCTGTCCGATAGCTGGCTGCGCAGACTGTTGACACTTGCATTCAAGTTGTCAACCTCTGCCTGGTCATATTCCTTTACGAGAATGGCATGGTGCCTGCCGGAACTTCCCTTTATATAATAGGTAATCCCCGCAAGTAGTTCAACGTGTGCATTGTTGGCATTGAAACGGCTCTTGTGCTTGTTGAAGTCACCTTCCATATCATAGACCAGTGAAGGCTTCAGGCTGATTGCCCATGCTTTTTCCTTCCCGATGTTGAAGTTGAAGTCCATTCCCAGCCGTGTACCCCAGGAGTTAGCGTCTCCTGTACCATTGACATAACTATGAAGCCAGCCCATTCCGGCTACAGCTTCCATTTCGAATGTTCGAGGTGTTCCGGGATAGCCACCGAAAAGGTTCATTATGTTGAACTTGCTTAAAAGCTCGATATTCGAAGCGTCAAAAGCCGTTTTACTACTGCTTGTATTGATATATCCCACGACTGAAGTTCCAAGACTCAGGACCGGTGTTATTCGTTTTGACAGTTCAACACCCACGGCAGGGCGGGAATTCTTCCAGAAGGCACTGTGTGTCATAGGAGTGGTCACTCCACCTTTGACCCCGACAGACCAGTTGTCCGTAAATTTTGTTCCTTTCAATAATGTCTGTCCGTTTACAGTCAGAACAGATAGTCCAAACATACATAAAATTAAAATGTTTTTTCTCATAAATTCAGTTTTTAATTAAACATAAGGGAATAATCCCCTTTTATCAGTATATTTATTCGTTTAGAAAATAAAACATGGTATCAACCCTATTTATAATGATCATGAACATTTAAGTACAATCATCTTTATTCTTGTCTTCTACACAAAAAGATAACGGAACAGGACACAGGTATCCTTGTCTTCCAGAATATTCTTGTCTTTTAATTTTTCATACAGCTGCTCTGCTGATTTGACCCCCATACCGGGCACTATACGCAGGGCATCGAATCCATTGTATTTTATAAATCGCAGAAGATCTTCAAGCTGGTAAATATTGTATTTTCTAAGTGCTCGCAAGGCTCGGAAGTTTATTCCCAATTTTCCCAAAGGGGTAACCAACAAGTTCACATATTCCGATGGAATATCCTGATCTTTGATAACTATTATCACACTTCTAAAATTCTGTCTGGAAATGTCGTGAGAGTTTAACAGAAGTGATTCGTAATTTCTACATCTGACATATGCGTTATCCAGTTTCTGCTTCCACTCAGAATAAGGTTTCCACTCCAAACAGACCTCTCTGCTCGCTTTCTTATACATATATGCCAGATTTCTAGGGGAAACACCTGTTCTTTTAGAAATAATCTGCATATCTTCCCCAGTAGAAAGAGAGTAAAAAATATCCCGTATCTGGGCGTCCTTTATCACTTCTGCTATTTCCTTGACAATCTCCCTGTAGACAGGCGTACAAACTTCAGGTAATTTCATGCAGGACAAACCTATTTGATCTGTATTTGAATATTCCATAATTTCTCCATTAAAATGCAATTATAAAAATCTGTTTATTTTTTATTTTTCTCTCTCAATTTGGTAGGAGACATCCCGTACATTTTCCGGCAGTATGCCGTAAAATGGGAGGATGAGTTGAATCCTAACTTACCGGATATTTCCTGAAAGGAAAGTTCCGGATCACTGATCATTTCCAATGCTTGTTCCGCTTTTTTCTTCTGCATCCATTTATAGGGACTTTCCCCGAAACTAGAGTGGAACTTCCTGCTGAAAGACCGTTCCGAAATATAACATAAACCAGCAAACTCCTTGACAGAATTCACTTTCTTATAGTTTTCCAAAACAAATTTCTCGAAACTCCCTCTAATACAAGTCGATGCAGAAAAGAATTCCGCTAGTTCTTTCTTTGTATAAAATCCTTTCAGCACCAAAAGCAGCTCTTGTTGTTTCAGCAAATGCATATGCCTGCAAAGCAATCTTGCTTCCAAGTATGTTCTGACGGAATCCAAAACTTTGACAAGAGGCTCCCTGATGGGAAGAATAAAATTATCAACCGTTTGCTCCTTACCTTTGACAGCCAACGAACCCAAAAACAATTTATCGCATACACTCACATTCCTGTCCCAAAATAAGAGTATACATCTCGAACCGGTTATGGACTCTATCCGAGTTCCTATGTTTTGCGGAATAAACACCATTTGGTTTTGTAAAATCCGTAAAGCTTTATATTTGCCTAAATCAAAAATCACCTCACCTTCAATCATAAAAAGAGTACACGATGACTTGCCGTTGTCAATTCGGTATTCCTCATCCTTCTCCAGTTGCTGGCAAGAAAATCCCACGTCCGAATTTATCTGGTAATTCAGACATGATAGATGTTCATTCAGATATAGTAATTTCATATTTCTTATTTTTTGTTATAACAAAAATTAAAACGCATCTGTTTTTAATAAAAAAGACAAATTATTGATTAAAACAGACAATTTTAATACGCAAGATATATACAGATTGATTGATCAGGCTCTGGTTTTGAGAAGCCATTTAGATATAAAGATTTTGTTTTGGAAGTAATGAGATTATGCATTTTTATAATTGGCTTCCCTCTATTTACATACCCGTTGCTAAAATAGGATTCATCATGATATATGAGTTCCTCCCGTTATATAAAAGTGATACGAAACAAGATTCCCGGAACTTTCATATCATGAATATGTGGTTTATACAAAAAACACCGGAATGTCTCAAAACAAAAGTATATGAGAAACTTTATTGTCATTTTTATATCCCGTGCAAGTTTTCGTCTGCACGGGATATAACTTATTGGGGTAAATATTTCTCATAATTATCCTGCACATCCGGATCAATGACCGGACGTACGGAATAGGTCATGCAACGCCTGTAAACAGCGCTTGTATTGGAAGCAGATGCCCAACCGGCAGGACCTCCAGTGGAATTAAGCAGATAACGCCCTGCATGAGTATCGCTTCTGGCTTGTGCCACGGCGAAAATGACTTCATTACCCCCAGACTTGCCATCTGTAAAACTGCCGTCATAAATACTTCCAGGCAGCGGTGTGTTAAGACCAGAATAACTTGCATAATAATATGCGTATCTCAAAGTTACAGCCTCTTTCTGCGACATAATCCGGAATCCGTAAGGAGAAGGGTCAAATACGGTTTTCCCGCCTACATCCTCCGGATTCCCCGCAGAAGGTTTATTCCATGGATACAGGAATACCCAACGGTCTTTAAAATTGTTAACCAACCCATGTGGAAAACACTCATACAGCCAGAAACTTTGATGAGAGACGATGGCATTTGGATGTTCGATACTCTGTTTCATCGTAAGAGCAGCCCCTCTCGCTTGCTGAGCATCTGTTTTTCCATAATCCACACCATTTCCTCTCTGTTCCCAAAGGAAATCAAATAGCTTGCCACTGCCGTCATAAAAGTTTTTATTGACACGAACATCATGTGCCGGGAACGGATCTTTCCTGCCCCATTGATATTGCATACCAAACTCCCTATACGCATCTGCACTATACTGTGATTGGACCCTTTCGTACGCTCCCAACAGATGCGACATCAATCGAACCGTTTTCGGACCATCACCTCCCTGACTCGCAACATCCAATACTGTCGGATACTTGTCAACAATCCAGATATGCCAGGACCAGAGTGTCGGATTCCCCTTGATCTTTCCAGATTTAATTTCTATCAACACATTTCCCGGAGTCTGCCCTGGCTTGACATAAATATATGATCCCGGACCGGAACCTCCCTGTCCGGACAATTCACTGAGTCCCGCTTTTTCTATATCATTATGCCCACCAGCCTCTTTAATATCCGTCCACACGATATTGACTCTCCAATCATCATCTGCATCCAACTTATTCAACATGAAATCCTCTTTGCTACCGGGAAGTCCCTGCTTATCACTTAAAACAGCGTCATGATCCAGAAGCTTTTTGTAATACTCATAGGCAGTATTTACCCGGGAAACAGGAATAAAGATCCCTTGCTTTGCTCCCGCTTTAAGCATATATGTATTCGCTTCAGGCTGCACAATTCCGGAAACCAGCTCCAGCTCAAATTCTCTTTCCGGAAAAAGACCATCAGGGGAATAAATCTTGAATTTCGCCTTACCGGAGTAAAGACGCGGAGACGCCATATCGTCAACAGCTATGAAAGACACAGGTTTTCCCGAAAGGGAAGGATCCTTCTCATAGAAAAGCGTAAAGTCTTCTATCACATTACCAGCATTATTGTCAGACAAAGCCGAAACCAACTCAATTTTGTATTCGCTGTTGGCTTTGACATAATATTGCTTCTGTTTGCCATCCATCAGATAGATACTGTTACTAGATACCAGCAATGACTGATGCAGGAATTTGTCAAAAAAGGGGATGGCATTATATTCCTTCTGCAGGAGGCTGAGTTTTCCCGACGCACTTCTACCGGTTTCCACATGTGTGACAGTCAAAGTATAAGTGGTATTAAAATTATCGAAATACTCCGTATTTCCTGTAATGTCGGGAGCCGTCACCGTGTACTTCCATATTCCCCCGGCAAGTTGACCCGTTTTCTTTATCTTGAACGGATTGGCGGCTTCGGCATGGAAAACGGGCTCCAAATCATGCGGTTCTGTCTTTACATAGAAAGTAACCCTGGCACCTGCCTCTTCCGCCGTAAGCGTCCGCCCGTCTTTCGTTACCACTTTGCCTGCCTGCCCATAGCTCTCGCCATACTGATTGACCTCAATAAACTCCAGCGGCCGGCTGCAGGCCTCGTCCGCAAAAATCTGTAAGGTGACATTGATATCCTTAGACTGCTCAAAGCCAAGGAACCATTTCATACGCCCCGCCTTCACATAAGCGGCTTTCAACGCATTCTGGGCATCTTCCGGCTTTTCCGGCCACCTTCGGGATGCATCCACATGCTCTGTGACCGTAAAGGTCGCGGTTTTCTCATCCGTCGGTGCGGTCTTATCCGGATCCGAAGGTTTTATAGAATAACTGATCCATGCAGGCAGTCCCTCTATCGTAAATCCTTCCGGCCAGGAAGTCTGCACTTTCGCCGTCAGGCTGCCTCCCTCCCTATAAAAAGTGAAATGGTCGGCACTGACCCCCAGCATATATTGCCCGTCATACAATACATCAGACATAGTGGACTCGTTCCATACCACAACATTATACATGATGTTAGCGGCCGGTCCTTTCCTAGCATCCTCTTCCGTATCGAATCCCGGACCACCTACAGCCTTGATATTTACCAGATAACGGTGGTTACGCAGCAAGGGAAGGTACTCGTATGTCGCATCAGCCTCGGCTCCGGTACGTTTCAGGTAGTCTATCCGGAAGAAAGTTTCCTTGTCAGGACGGCTCTTATCTGCACCGGTCAGTCCGACAACGATATAAGGACGTTTCAAGTAATTTTCCGTATTATTCTCAGGAAGAGTTTCTCCGTTGGCTCCTTGCGTGGCAGCCGTCGGCGCATTGACCGCCTCCGGAACATATACCTCACGTAACAAGATTTTCTCATCCACTATGGAAGATGTTCTATCAATCTTTCCTGTCACAGCCGGAGCCGGATCAGGAATAGAAGGCTGTTTCGCCTTTCTATTGGCCTCATCCCAGTAAATCCCGTTCTCGAACGGGGAGACCCGTCCCGTCGTATTGGTATTATAAAAAAACACTTTAGTCAGCGTTATCCCTTCAATCCCCCCGGCTTTCTCGTCGAATGTAGAGGCCCCTTCCGACATGTTGCTCAAGTTAAGCCCCACGTCCACACGTGCTACGGCACGGACCAGATAGACAGTTCCAAGTTTGGGAACAGCACCGGCACTGTGATCCACCCTGACCGGGTCCGAGACACCCCACATCGGCAACTCCCCGTCTTTCCATACCCCCTTGTCCGGCATGGAGAAAGTGAAAAGTTGCATGACTTCCTCCCGTGTCTTTCCAGCCAGTCCGTCTGCGTCTGTATTAGCTGACCGGGTGACATTGGCCAGCATCACGAATGTACTGGTATCGCCTGAAGGAGTATTTTTCGCCAACAAGGTCATGGTACCCTTGCCTTTCTTGTCAGCCGGATTACCGGAAGGAATATAGGAGGTCACTTTGGCCTCATATGAAAACTTGTTGTCCTTGTCAAACACAAGTACCCTAATCCTCTCCGCTGCCGTGGAATTCTCCCCCTCCGGTGTAAGGGACCGTGTCAGGGGATTTCGAAGACCAAGTCCTTCGACAGACATGCTGACAGACGTCCAGCCGTCCCTGACAGGCATTTCTGTCCCGCCGTTTCCATACTCATCGAAGGGATCACTGCACCCTTGCACGAGAGGGATTCCCATAGATATCGCCAGAAAAGCGACTATCAAAGTGTAATGTTTGATTCTCATATGTATCTATTCTTTAAACTGTTTTTCTTCGTGATGGCATGACTGGTCATACCTTGTTACCAAGGAATAGCCACCTCCGTATCCTTCCATTCGTCCACAACTATGTCATATTCCATGTTTCCGGGTCCTTTCAGTGTGGCGAAGACACGGTAAATCGTATTACGCCGGATATTGTAATAACCCTTGTCATTCTCGGAAAGATCCGGATTATAGAGCTCGATCCTATACTGCTTATCGAGGTTTTCCATCAGATAATCGATAGATAAGACCAAGGCCAGCGCCCCCTCTTTTCCTTTACCATAGACCCCCGGAGCCACATAAATATAATTAGGTGCCTCTCCCGTATATGGAAGCAGTCTCTCTTTACATTTGGCCACAAAAGCGGATTCTCCGGGGCCCTCGTTGGCGCCTTCATGGAAACTGGCTCTTTCCGGCAATAATAGGGGAGTCCCCGCATAATCTACTCCTCTCATATCCGGATTACCACTTCCAGTGGCGGTGTATTCCCCAGAAGAAGGCAGTACAGAATAACCGCTAGCTTCATTGTTCAGGGTGAGTTTTGTCACTTTGGAAAGAGGTAACAAAGGAGACAGATAATTCCCCCTGTCATCAACTGTTGTAAGTATGAACTCAATACGGGCATGCATACGTTCCAGAAGTATGCAGGGAGAAAGGGTAATCCTATTATTACTAACTACATTATCCGGAACATGGAAGTTACACTGCCCAGTCATGGGAAAATACTTCCGGTTTTCTCCTTTCAGATCGTCAGATGTGAAAATTTCGGTCTTTTCCATTAATTGCTTCGGATCAGGAATTGTATGTCCATTCCTGATTTTTTCCAATCCGGATTCACAATTAACCAACACAACAAAATTATAATCGCCTCCCATCAACTCCAAGTCCAAGGCTATATTGGATTCGCCTGTCTTCACTCTACCCATCTCTCTCATCTCAAAATGCTCAATGCCGGTTATACCCGCCAACGGGTTGGTTGTTCCTTGGGAATAATAGAAAATAACTTTTTCCGGAGAGCTCTCCATATTCTTAAAAGCGAAGAGAAGAACATGTTTAACAGTTTTCTCATATTCCTCTGCACCGATATAGTTCTCTTTCCACTCTCCGGATGAACGTGCAGGAACTCCTACCGTCCGAGAAGTACCTCCCCCTCTATTCATTTCCGCCACGATCCGGATAGGAATACCCGGAGCGGCCTCTTCCATCTCTTCCACATCAGACGAGCATCCGGTCAACTGTACAATCGCCAAGCAAGCCACCGTCAACAACCTTATCACAGTTCCGTATTTCATTGTCTATCGTTTTTTGTTAATAATCTCAATTCCTTTCTAATATTACACGAATCATTTATTTTAAACTAGTCTGACATGATATCAGTTTTCCAATTCTATGGGGCGGGAAACGACATTCCAATCCAGAACGGTCGCTTGTATCAGCATCCATGTTTCCTTTTCGTACTTGAGTTTCAGGGTTATGGGAAAATCATGGTCACATTCCAGGCTATACGGCGGTTCGCCCGCATCTCCCCGGAACATGAGGATGTCATCAACCAGATTAGCGGTATAAAGAATCTCCCCGGTTGTCTTGTCAATCAGAGATACGAACGCATTTCTTCCCTCTTCCAGTTTCATCAGCGTGAAATCCGCTTTCAATGCCCCTTCAGCGTCATGTACGGCTTCGGTTGCGTATTCAAAACGTTCACAAAGGGCGATCCGGCCGTTGAAATCATACACACCGTTGTCATCTTCTATCCTGATGACGAATTCCTCGTCTATGGGGAAAGGGGAACCTATGGAACTGACTGTGAAGTGTACCCGGTATGTCAATTCCTGCATGTTAAAAGCCACCCGCTCATACACGCTTCCCATATCCTCCCGGTTCTCCAGTGATATGGAGGCGAAACCGACATACAGCGATCCGGGGGCTGAGGAAATCCGTCCGTTTTTCAACCGCAGTGACACCTGCATTTCCTGTCTGGTAGTAATGCCTTCCCGAAAATCTGAAAAATCATAGGCCTCCAGGTCACTGCCGCCCCATGCGACAAACGTGAGTTTTCCTGTATGCCGCAATGTGGCAGACAAGGAATAATCTGCTGAAAGGATTGCCTTCTTGTCAGAAAATTCGCCTATTAGCAGATCTTCATCATCAAAGGCAAATACCCGGACTTCTCTGATATCTGACGGATAGCCGGGAAATTGTTCGCAAGGGGTCTGTCTATAGAATTGAAAACAAACACCTTGCGGACAACCGCCCAAGTCATCAAATACCGCAGAATTACATCCTATAAGACAGTAAACCAGCAACATGATAAATGCGATGTAATATACGCTTCTGATTCTCATTTGATATAGTTTATGTTGGGGTTGTTCAACAGTTTGAGGTCAAACCGTTTGTTGATTGGAGAAAGAAGAGGAAAAATTCCCCTTCCCTCTCTAAAGTTATGTAAGAAATTGTTGTCTGAATTTATTAGCTATCCAATACTAATATTACTCAAGAATGACATCACGTGAGACGAGGTTCCACTGGAGCACTTTAGCCTCGACACGCATGTAGGTCTCTTCTTTCTCGATATCCGGATTCTCTGGATTTGTCGGTTCAGTAGGATCTGTTGGTTTCGGCAGATATGGATCTTTAGGATCGGAAGGATCCCATGGCATACCCAATCCTTGGAAAGCCTTGATTGTCAACAGATAGGTGTTGTTACGGCGTGTGTCAGCATTCACAATCGATTTTCCATCAGCTGTAGCAGTCTGACGGTTCCACAACGCACGGTATGCACATTTTCCGTTCGTGTAAGTATAAGCTCCTTGATCCGGATTTAACAGGCTTTTCTTTGCGGCTTCCTTGCTGGCATAGATAAGGCCGTCTTTTTCCCCCCGGAAAAATGTTGTCCCTTTTTGAAAATTAGTCTCTTTCACCAATTTCCCGTCTTCAAGTTTCCATACTTCATTCGGAGTATAAGTGGTATAGACCTTGGCATAGGGCAGACGGTAGTAACCGAAATTCTTGTTTTCAGGTGTGAATGCATCTTTTTTTACGGAATTTTCCAGAAAATAAATGCCTGCTCCTGTTTTAGCTTCAGAGGCGTTTGCTGCAGCATTTTTAGCTGCATACATACCAAGATCATTCTGCTGTGGATTGTCTTTCGACAGAAGATTCCCCAAACGGATTAAATTTTCTTTAGCTGAACCTTCCGGCTCTTTGGCCGCCTCAAAATCGCTATATCCATCAATGGCTGATACAAAGCCCTCGTAAAGGCCGTCGGCATCTCCAATTGTACGCTTTCCTGCATGGTTACGGAAAAGATATGTCTTGGCGGCACCGTTGATGGCAGTATACTTGATGTCGGTAAGATCAACCTTTCCTTTTCCATCAGCGGTGTTTTCTTCCAAAGTGGCATCCTTCGCGACCAGTCCTTGTGCCACGACACGCTCCACATCAAAGGAGAATACATTTTGAGCCTCACTTGTACCCGTTTTGGCCGCGTCCTCGGTAATGCCGGGAGCAATGGTTTTCTGCTCGGCTTTCGAGGTCATAACAAACTTATTGTCCGTAGCGAGAGCGGCAATATCGTTTACTGCGGTAGCTGTACTGCCATGCGTCTTGTCCGCGGCTGTTGCAATATCGGCGGAAAGGCTACCCTTGTTAAATAACAAGGCCATGGATTGAAGGCCGGGATTCGTTTTCCATGGAGCGACCTTGAATGTACCGGCTGTTTGCGTTTCCCAAAATTTGCCTGTCTCATCAGCTACCGTTCCTAACGTCCATGTTTGAGACAAGACGTTTGAGAGAAGCTGTAACTCCGTAAGCTTACTCTCTTCCGTTCTTCCTCCGTAATCTTCCTGATTGTCATTCACCGCTCTGGTTGAGACATCCTTCATGGCTGAAACATACATTCCCGCAAATGTTGTTCCTTCGCCCGGATTGTTTACCGGAGGAACATCCTCATTGTTACAAGCTGTCATGCCCAGACTTAGGGCTGCAACTCCCACTAAAAATAAATTGTTTACTTTCATAACTTAAACTGTTTAGTAAATAAATAATTTAATTATATAATACATTAAATACTTTCTATTTATCCGTTAATCCCGGCATGGAAAGTCTGGAGTTTTCATTCTCCGGGTTCCATGTATTTTTTCAATAACTCCTCCGCCTTCCGCCAGTTTCCTTTCATATTATGGGCAATTGCCATAGGATAAACAGAACGGCTGTCACTCTTTATTGTGTCCAATATTATCAGAGCCTTGTCCGCATCCTTTTCATACTTTAAAAGCGCATTGGCATAGTTGAGTGCTGCCAGCGGATCAAGTGCGAACTGTTCATAAGCCTTCCTGTATATGTTTACCGGATTTTTTCCCTGTTCGGCATACTGCTGCGCCAACCTGCACATCTCATACTGGCTCAGGCATCCGGGAACGGTAATAAACATTTCCTCCAATTCGTCATCCGTATAGGGACGGACATCAAATCTCATACGGAAAACGGTACGGCGCAACGTGGGATAAACTGTGGAAAGCAACTCCGCATACACCTTTCCCCCATCTAAAGAGCGTATAGCCGCTTCACGGGCCACATCCGTATTATGCCTCTTAATAGCGGATAAGATTTCATCCTTATATGCCAAAGAAGATATATTTATAATATTTTCCAGGCCTTTCCAGTCTTCACCGACCCCTTCTATTTCGTATATGGAGGCTTTCTTGAGTTGCGGGTACTTACTCAGTACATGATAAGAAAGCGTATGAGTACGACGTTCCGCCAAATGTTTATTATAACCAAACTCACCTTCCGGAGAGGCGTATCCCATGATATGTACCTCACGAAGCCTAGCCCCTTTGATCCGAAGCCCTTTGGATACAAAATCATCCAGACGGGCTAATTCTTCCTGATTTTTACCAAATCCAAGAAGAAGTTCATGCCGTGCGGATTTGAAAGTGACCTTACAGTCAAATTCTTCTTCATAACATTTTATCTCCACCTTTTCCGGAGTATAAAAAATGTATTTATAGTCTTCCGGGCCAAAAAGGTCTATCCCGGTCACCGGTATATTCAACTGGCTCACACCTTTACCGCACTCGGCACATCCATACACCTCTTCACGAAGAAAGAGATGGGCGGAAGCCATCCAACGTTCAAAAGGCAATGCTTCCCTGACGGAGATTCCAGGCTCCCTCAAATCTCTGGAACTGCGAATATCCTTCACAGGAAGTAATGTACCCGGGTTACCACCCAGTCTTTCCTTACGGGCAACAACCTTGTATCTTTTCTTTCCGGAAATACACAAAGGCGAGAAAGCAGTCCTGATATTACCGTCAGAAGATACCAGAGAAGGATAGATATAAACAATTTCCTGTGTCCTCAACCGATTGATGGATTCTACTATGTTGAAAGAAACGGTAAACATTTTCCCTTCCGGGCTACGTCCGGTTTTCACATCTGTATATTCCAAACGAGGATTCCCCTTTCTGACAACCTTATCCTCCACCTGTCCTACCACCGGCAAACAGTATACATATCCCAGCACAGAGAGTATTCCTATATAATATTGTATTGGTTTCATTGATTCTGTTTTTAATGTTTATATATGCAAAGCATCATTTATTTCATTATATAGATAATCGAAACGGCAAGCTTTGTAGGTCCCAGATAATCAGCTTTCCCCTTACCATCCTTCTTCCCACAAGAAGTACATCTGAACCTGTCATATTTAACACGCGCATAGCCCAGTCCTAAGGATGCTTCTACACTGAATCTGCTGGACAGTATCCAATGGTAGCCCGTACTGATACCCCCACCGTAAAAATACCCTTCATAACGGTAATCTTTCATTTCTTTGGAGTGGTTTTGAATGATAAAAGGAATATTTATGCCTCCTACATTCATCTGCCCTCCGTGGGCATGAAGACCAAGAAACCAGCCGTTGAATGTTTCACAGGTCCAATATCTTATCTCCGGCTGTACAAGCCAGTGGCTCCACTTCCTTGTTTTGTAACCGCCTGCGGTAGCATCACTTTCATAAAAGAAGAAATTCATACCCACTTGGGTATCCAAAGTCCATTTCTTCCCCAGGGAGAGCTCCACAGAAAGATTGGGTGTCAGCAGGGCGTCATAGACAAGGTTGTTTTTCAACGCGACCTTTTGTGAGAAAGCCTGCAAACTGAACAGCAGGAAGAAAAAAAAACATACTTGTTTCATATTGTCACTGATTGTTTTACTGGGAAAACCATGATTATTTTATAATGTTAATTTTTTATGGTGCAAAAATATGTATATATAACTATATTTTTATTATAAATATTGGACGTTAAATAACACAAAACAGTCTTTTAATCCATACAATGTATGTCATTAAGACAATGATAGGGCATATTAAGGAAAAAGGGACTTGAGAGTCACCCATTTGGGCATGATGTTCACCGGCTGTATTTCTCCTTGTCCGGAATCCAGTTGTCTATCAAACTCCTATGTTCATCCATCCATTGGCGTACGGCCATCGTCTCGGTTCCACGGGTTTCTTCTACGGCTCGCATCAGGGAGCTGATCTCGGTATCGGACAAATGGATATTTCCCAAAAGGGTGGCAGCGAACGGATACTCCTTACTGAACCCCTTCCTGGCAATGGAATGGATTTGCTCGGCATCCCCATAAATGTTCTTGGAATCTTCCAGCACCCTCAGGCGGAAGCGGTCAAACATCCAGTGCGGGGTCCATCCAGTCACGACGATCCATTCCTTCTTGTCGATAGCCTTCTTCAGCAATGCCGTCATGGCGGGACCGCTGGAGATCATGAGCCTATAGTCCAGGCCGTATTCTGGGATGGCTTTTTCCGTGCATTTCATGATACCGGTACCCGCATCAATTCCCACAATCTCTCCGGAAAACCGTCCGGTATGGCCGCCCAGCTCCTCTATCATATGGACTGGGACATATTCGGGCACCACAAGTCCGATACGGGCACTATCGTATATCTGCCCGAGGATTTCCATTTTACCATTGTATTTCCGGAAATACTCGGCATGGGTCACCGGCAGCCAGCTGTCCATGAACACGTCTGTCTTGCCTCTTGCCAACGAAGTGAATATGGGAGCTATGTCCGCATTCAAAAGTTCTATTCTGTATCCTTGCTCCGAGAGAATCTCCTTGGCCAGATAGGTGACCGCTATCCCTTCGGCCCAGTTCGCATAGGCTATACGGATTTTCTTGTCAGAAATGTTACCGCATGAGAAGAATATCGTGACAGCCAACAAGACTGTGAAAAATTTTGTTCTGTTTCTCATAATCATTCTGTCTTTCATTATATGTTCTATTCCTTTTATTTTTTTCGTGCTATTCCCTGTGTGATCCGGTCAAGCACGATAGCCAGTATTACGACGGCAATCCCCCCTTCGAATCCCATGCCTATCTTCATCTGGGTAATACCTTTCAATACTATTTCCCCCAAACCTCCGGCTGATATCATGGCGGCTACCACTACCATGGAGAGCGACATCATGATGGTCTGGTTGACACCGGCGAGAATAGTTGGCAATGCCAACGGTAATTGTACCTTGTAGAGCAGCTGCCAAGAAGTGGCTCCAAAAGACCGGGCGGCCTCCACCACATTTTTTGGTACCTGGCGGATACCCAATGCGGTGAGCCTTGCTACCGGAGGCAAGGCGAAAATGATCGTGGCAAAGGCTCCCGGCACTGTTCCCAGCCCGAAAAAGAGCACTGCCGGTATCAGATAGACAAAGGCCGGCATAGTCTGCATGCAGTCAAGTACCGGCTGCAGGATTTTGTTGCAGCGTCCGCTGCCTGCCATCCAGATACCCAGAGGGATTCCCAGCAGCAGTGCCATGCCAGTGGAGGAGAGTACCAGGGCCAGAGTCTGCATGGTCTCCTCCCAGAATCCCATCCCGTAAACGAGTGACAGGCCCAAGAGGGTAAACAGACCTGTACCCCGGCCACTTTTATACCATGCCATAAAGGAGAGGATTGCAATGGGGATATAAAAGGGCATTCCAAGCAGGATATGCAGAATCCCGTCAATGATTCCTTCCACTGCCAGACCCAGCAGGTCAAAAAAAGCTGCTCCGTGTTCAGTCAGCCATTCTACGGCCGATTCGATATATTTTCCTATTTCTATCATAATTCTATTGCGTTTTGAATGATTTCATTGATTTCTTTTCTGTCTTTGCCTGTCACTTCGATAATAAGTGACGCGAGCGGTATCATCCCCTCGAACTCCCGTTTCTCATTGACCACCCAGATAGGAGAGTTGGTTTTCGTCATCAGGGGAAGTATGTCCTCCACCACAGTGTCACTTAATACGGAATGCACCTCTTTCCTTATCACAGGATTTATATTCAGAATATGCTCCTTGCGCAACCTGAGAAGATCTTCCAGACGGACTTCACCCACCAGTATACCATCCGGGTCCACTACGGGCAACACGGTTGTCTTCCGTTCTCTCATCTTCCGGGTCAGCACCTCCGGTCCTTCTTTTCCCAACCTTGCCACCATAGGCTTGTCCACCATGATGGTGGCGGCGGTGACAATCCTGCTACGGTCCACATTCTCCACAAAACACCTTACATACTCATTGGCGGGGGCGGTCAGGATCTCTTCGGAGGTGCCGATTTGCTGTATCTCCCCATCGCGCATGATGGCGATACGGTCACCCAGCTTGACAGCCTCCTCCAGGTCGTGCGTGATAAATACGATGGTCTTTTTCATCTTTGACTGCAAGGCCAGCAACTCGTCCTGCATCTGTACCCGTATCAGCGGGTCCAGCGCGGAAAAGGCCTCGTCCATCAGCAGGACTTCCGGATCGTTGGCCAGGGCACGTGCCAGTCCCACCCGTTGTTGCATGCCTCCGGACAACTCGCTGACCATCAGGCCGGCGTATCCGTCCAGTCCGACCAGACGCATACTTTCCGCCGCCTTTAGTTCACGTTCCCTTTTCTCCATCCCCTGCAGCTCGAGTCCGAAAGCGATATTCTGCAATACGGTATAATGGGGCAGCAGCCCGAAATGCTGGAATACCATCGCCAGTTCCTTCCGTCGCAGGAAACGCAACCGCTCTACCGGCATTCCGGCGATATCCTCACCGTTGATCTGAATCTCGCCGGAGGTAGGCTTGTTCAACCGGTTGATGCATCTGAGCAGGCTTGACTTTCCGCTTCCCGAAAGTCCCATGATCACAAATATCTCACCCTCCCGGACAGAGAGGCTGGCATTGTTCACGGCAATCGTGCATCCGGTTTCCTTCAATATCTCATTTTTACTCTTTCCTTTTTTCAGCATTCTGAAAGCCTTGCTTCTTTCAGAGCCGAAAATCAAATACACATTTCTGATCTCAATTTTATTCTTATCCATAATTCTTTAAAAATAATATCCTATATTTATGTTGAATCTGACATTCCAATTGTCTTCCATCCCCCGGGCGAAAGCTTCATCCCATACATCCCCCAGCCATGCATGATTCCTTCCCACGGCATAGTCGATGTAGGCAAAGACATTTCCCATCGCCAAAGAACACCCCGTCACGTTCTCCAGGCTGTCATTAAACCCAGCAATGCGTTTGTCCAGCAAGCTAAAATCATTGTACAGGCAGATACTGTCCAGAAAACACTTGTTCACAGGAATCCGGTAGGACAATGACACCGTATATATATCCGCCCTGGAGACGATCCGGTAAGACGAGCCGTAAGCCGCCATCGTCACCACACGTCTGTCTTCCCCTGAAGCCCGCACGGGTCTGAGATTATAGTTGGTATACTGCATTTTAAGGTTCCACTGCCGATAGTCGGCTACGTAGTGCAGGGCAAAAGCGGTACGGAGTCCCGTCTTCCGTGTGTCCATATTATACAAACCTCCCATAAGAACCGATCCCCCGAATTGGTGTCTCCACCAGGTTCCGAAATGATATACCACCCGGATATTGCCCTGATGCGCCTCCTTATCGCGTCCGGCGATGTCATAGGCATAGCGGCTGGCGGACAGTTCCGAGTCTCCGCCGCTCCCGAAAAGGTCGGTGTTCTGGAAATAGGCGAGCGACAACTCCCAGCCGTCCTTACGGAAGAGGTATTTTATTCCCATGTCCGCATCGTCCTCGAGACCGGCATAATAGTTCAGATTGAAAAAATAATTGTTGCCTGTATAAGGCAGGATCCCGAAAGGTACTGTTGTCAGTCCCATCTGTAACCGGTGTGATTTGTTGAAGCTATAGCCTATCCAGCCCTCCCTGAGCATCCCGCTTCCTGAAGAGGCGGGATAGAAGCGGTAATCTACCGCTAAATCAAATTTCTTGTAAGAAGCATTCACATTCAAGCGGAACACGTCGAAATCGAACTCCCCGCCACGTTTCCGGTTTTCGGGTTTCCAGTCCGAATAATTGTAATTGAAGCGAAGTGCACCTCCTATCTTTAACATTGTTTTTTCCTGTGCCGCCAAAGGTGAAACGGCTATTATTGCCCCAAAGAATGGCAACAGCAAACTTTCTTTATATCGCATAAAGTCACGTTTTTACAGGGGTATTTTTCCAATACCCCACAATGGTTTATAAAATGATTTTCTTAAAGCAGGACCTGTGTGATTTTTAAGAAGGGATGAAAATTATCCAATGCGCAAAAAAAAGAATTTATGTGCTAAAAAACAGTAGATTATTGCCTGCTATGTTTGCAAAGATAATGAAAACAAACGGATATACCAAATTTTGTTCAAATGGAAATTTTGAAAGCTTGTAATAATATCAGCAAATTAGCGATAGTTTCATTCATATCATCTTTACTGGAAGATCTCACTAAACAGTTCTCTTGTCCACTGCTTTTATGGTGTATGAGATTGATGAAAAAAATCATAGACATTGCCCCTCCCTGTCTCTGTAAACTGACCTCGTATATCTTAACCAAACCGGGATAGGAGGGGGTGAAAAAGGCAATATCCATGATTTTTCCATTAGTATATTAACAAATTATAGAATGTCACGATAATGCATGTTATTAAATTTTGTCGGTTATGTAGAATATTATGTCTTTTATGAAAAAAATAATAATTGATATATCATATGTAATTTTGCCCCCGAAAAAATACATTTCCATGAAATAATGTCAGTAAATTAAAAATTAATGAAGGGGATATTAACTCTTTGTTGTTAGGAGAATAATAAAATTACGCAATATGTTGTATCGCTATAAACAGTATTAGGTCTATGAAAAAGTATCTGATTCTTATCTTTTTATATTGTTGTTTTATAGAGGTCTCTTATGGCTTCTGCCCTGAAGACAGTCTTCTTTGCCGGGTTTATTTCCGGGTAGGCAGTTCCTCTTTGGATTTATCCTTCAGTGAGAACAGCCGGCATCTGGACTCCTTGTTATCACATGTCAGCACCCTCCAGAAACAAGACGTGCTTCATCATGTTTCTTTAATCTCCAGCGCTTCTCCGGAAGGAGATTCAGGAGTGAACCTCACATTGTCGGATAAACGTTGCAATGCTGTACGCTCATATCTCCAAGAACACCTTTGTCTGCCGGATTCCGTATTTGTGTCCTCCTCTTTGGGACAAGCATGGGACGCTCTTGCTTGTCTGGTCAAGGATTCTGACATACCATATCGTGAAGAGGCATTGCATATTCTTCATAATACGCCTGAATGGATCATACAAAAAAACTTGGTGGTTGACTCTCGCAAGCGACAACTCATGACACTCCGTTAGGGCGATCCATGGCGTTATATGGTTGCACATCTTTTTCCAGAACTGCGCAGCTGCTCCATCCTTATTTATAAATCAGAACCGGTTTGCCCTTCCTTTCAAGAAAGTGAAAGGAAAGAAGTGCAAGTTACGGAACCGGTTGTTCCATATGATACGATAGCGGCACCTCCGTCTCTCCATGATACGGTTTATGTTCCTTCTGTTTTTAGAGTCCGCAGATCATTTGATATGGCAGTAAAGACTAATATGCTTTATGATGTTCTTCTTGTACCGAATATCGGCATGGAATTCCATCTTGGCAAAGGATGGTCACTTGGTGGCAATTGGATGTACGCCTGGTGGAAACGTGACCACCGTCACCGTTATTGGCGTCTCTACGGCGGTGAACTGGATATTCGCAGATATTTCGGACGCTGTACCACTGAAAGGCCTCTTACCGGACACCACCTTGGCCTTTGTGGACAACTGTTCACCTATGACTTCGAAACCGGGGGAACGGGTTACATGGGCGGCAAGCCTGGCGGCACACTTTGGGAGAAGATGAACTATGCCGTAGGGCTGGAGTATGGCTACTCACTGCCTGTCACCCGTCGCCTGAACTTGGATTTCGTCATCAGTGTGGGGTATTGGGGCGGTGAATATCATAAATATGCTCCCATCGGTGACTGTTATGTCTGGAAAGAGACCCGGCAGCGCCATTGGTTCGGTCCTACAAAAGCGGAAATCTCACTCGTATGGCTGATCGGCCGGGATTACTGCAACAAGAAAGGAGGTGCAAAATGAAACGAATATTGAATATACATCATATACTACAAATGGTCTCAGGCTTTGTAATCCTGCTATCAACATCTTGCGAACATAAGGATTTGTGCTATGATCATTCCCATACCACTAAAATACAAGTCATTTTCGACTGGAAGAATGCCCCCGATGCCACTCCTGAAACCATGCGCCTTTACCTGTTCCCCGTGGATGGGAACAAACCTCAGGCGTATGAATTCACCGATTACCGGGGCGGTTCTGTCAACGTACCTGCCGGCCGTTATAAAGCCCTGTGCGTCAATTCAGACACGGAGTCCGTGCTTTACCGCAACATCAGCTCGTTCGACGGTTTTGAGGCTTACGCTCCCGACGGAGTTTTGAACGTGAAGTCCTCCCTGGCTCCCCGTGCGGAAGGTACTTCCGGAGAACGTGTCATCAAATCTCCTGACCGTCTTTACAGCGGGCGTCTTGATAATGTCACGATTGAAGTCTCCACAAAGGATCAGACGGTAACCCTCTATCCTGAACTTTCCGTATGCCGTTACCGGGTCACGATAATGAACGTGTCCAATCTTAAATACATCTCTGCTGATGGTGTTTCCGGTGCTCTCTCCGGTATGTCCGGGGGGCTGTTGGTCGGTCGTAACGAACTCACGTCTGCTCCTGTGACCGTTCCTTTCGGGGTAACCTCCGACGGCATCTCCACGCTGACAGCTGATTTCCTGGTATTCGGACAGAACAGTCCGGTCAATCCCGTACACAAGCTGGTTGTCTATGTGATCATGTCTGACGGTAGTAAGAATTACTACACGTTTGACGTATCCCGTCAGGTTGATGAAGCCGCCGATCCCCATAACGTCCATATCCTATTGGACGGACTTCCTCTGCCCAAGCCTATCGTCAACGGCAGTGGTTTCCGGCCAACGGTTGACGACTGGCAAAATGTCGACGTGAATATTCCTATGTGATTTGCAAACTATGCTTTCCATGTTTCACGACACGAGGACGAGAATGAATGATTAATCTGTTTGATTTTTATATTTTTAATTTTAATGTTTTATTTATGAAAAAGAATTTTTTATTCGCAGCAATGTCTATAATGGCATTGGCCTCTTGTTCCAACGATGATATCGTTGACGTAAACAATGGCAGCGGAATTTCTTTCCGCACCTCTTTGGATAAAGCCGTTACCCGTGCCAATACAACGAACTTGCAGAATCTGGCGGCATTCAATGTGACTGCCATTGGTGATGGCAAGAGTTATTTCACGAATCTGGGTGTTACTTCTGATAATAACGGCGCAAGTTGGAAAACGGCTTCCACTTATTACTGGCCAAGTTACCAGCTTGCCTTCTTTGCCTATGCCCCTCAAACTCCCAGCGGTACTGTAAGCATAGAGAATGCGGCAAAGAAGATAACGGATTTTTCTCCCGCTCAAGCCGTTACCGGTCAAAAGGATTTAGTGATCTCTTATAACACAGGCACCAAGGCTCTTAATGAAAACTCCGGTGTCGCCATGAACTTCAAGCACGCCCTTTCTCAGATCGAGGTAAAGGCCAAATGTTCCAATGACAAGATAAAGGTCGAGATCATGGGCGTTAAACTGGTGAATGCCGCCGCAAAGGCAGACTTTACTTTCCCGGAAACGGAGACCAATACCGGATTTGCCTTGCAGCAAAGCCAATGGTCCAACTGGAGAGAGAAAAACGATCCAGCCAAGGCTTACATGATCAAAGGACAGAAGGCTGTTACCCTGACCGTTGACGCCCAATCTGTCATGTTTGGTGACAATAACTTCATGCTTATCCCACAGCAGTTGACGAAATGGAACGGTACTGCCGCAACTACCGGTGCTTACTTGTCGGTACTCTGCCGTATTTACAGCCTGAATGACGGCAATGAGACACTGCTTTATCCGCAACCGACAGCCACTGATGATAAAGCCGGCAAATATGCATTCTCTGCCGTAGGTATTGACACCAGCTGGGAGCCGGGAAAGAAATACATCTACACGCTGAATTTCTGCGACAACGGTGGAGGTGCCGGCGAGATTGACCCGACCCCTACTGATCCGACTAATCCTAACGACCAGACAATCGCCCCGACTCCTATACCCGGCGGTAATGGCGGTGATACTATTCTAGGCAACCCCATCAAGTTCACCGTAACTGTTGACAACTGGACAGACCAGCCGGTGGATATCAACATGTAAGTCTTGTCAAGCGGAGTGAATCATCCGGTTTCATTCCCGATCGTAATTTGACTTTCCAGCCCGGACGGGATTGGACCGGTGTTACCCCATACCGGGGGCAGGGACGGATTCATGGCTTTGTCCGCCCTGCCTGTTCCTTTCCGGGCACTTTAAGATTATATTTCCAACATCTTCTTCCAGGGGTACCTATGTTGGGAATCTTTCTTTTAACAAATGTATGGTTTCTATTACCGGTATGATTAATTCATTAAAATAACATATATGAAATTTTCTCATTTTACATCATTTTCAGACAGATACACCTTTTTGAAGCATCTGCTTTTGGCACTTGTTTCCGGCAGCATTTGCCTTTCCTCCTGCGAGGATGATATGGATCGTCCGTCACCTTCCTCATACGTATCTTTCACCTCCGAGATCAGTTCTTCCTGGGCTCCATCCACCCGTTCCGCCACCGATGCAGATGCCATGCAAGGTACTGTCACCACCTTACAGGGCGGCAGCACCCCTCTTTACCTGTATACGCTTTACACCGACAGCATCGAATCCACCTCTTCGGATAGCAGTCCGGACACGGCCGTGCTTACCCGTTCCGTTCCCATAAAAGATGACAATATGTACAACAGTTTCGGTGTCTCCGCCTACTCCTACACCGGTTCCTGGAATGAAAACAAAACTCCCAACTATTTCTACAATGCTGCGGCCAGCAAGTCCGGTAGCGGTTATAACCTTTCCTCTACCTATTATTGGCCCGGGACCACATACAAAATGAAGTTCTTCGCCTATGCTCCGAAAGACAACGGGCGGTACGTGCTTTCCGGCAGCACGCACTCCGGTTCTCCTACTATCAGCGTTACCATCCCGGGCAGCGTTGATGAGCAGAAGGACCTCCTTGTGGCAAAGACGGATGAATTGGCCGGCAACACCAACACTGCCGTGCCACTAACCTTCCATCATGCTCTTACCGCCATCAGGTTCGTGTGCGGGGATGACATGCAGGGAGGTACCGTAAAGAGCGTCAGTTTGAAAAATGTCTGTTCCAAGGGGACTTACAACATGGGGACACAGTCATGGAACAACGTGGATACGCCTGTCACTTTCTCGCAGACATTGAACAAGTCCACCACGGGAACTGCAAACGAAGCGCTCACTTCTGACGCACAGACCTTCATGATGGTTCCGCAGACGCTTCCCGACGGCGCACAAATTGAAGTCGTATTCACTGACAACTCCAATACGGACCATACTTTAACCGCTGACATCAAAGGTACAGTCTGGCCTATCGGTAAGACCGTCACTTATAAAATTTCCAGCAGTTCTATCAACTGGACCTATACGCTTGCCGTCTCCTGGCCGGCGGACTTTAGCTATGCCGGTGGTACACAGCAATACAGTGTAACCAGCTACCGGCAGAACACTCAAGGAATGAAAGAAGCCGTCCGATGGACCGCACAATATTCAGAGGATGACGGAATCTCCTGGAATGATACCCAACCTGACTGGCTGACTGCGTTCACCGCATCCGGAAATGGCGGAACTGCTGCACAGGCATACGATGCAACTGTCCATCGCACAGACCGGGACGGATAATAATGCCCATACGACCGCTTTACAGAATGCTCCAGCCCGGGGTAGTGTAGATGTTCCCTATAACCTCGCCAACCAAACTAACGGCGGTTCAACGGATGAAAATACCGCCAACTGTTACGTTGTCAACGCTCCGGGATACTATTCTTTCCCTCTGGTATATGGAAATGCCATCAAAAATGGTACAGCCAACACTTCCGCATATATATCTACGGCACCACCCGCAAGCGATATTCTGAGTAATTTCATCAACCATACCGGCAATGCGATCACAGATCCTTATATAAGCAAAAACGCTGACTGCACTCCTGCCAAAGCCGAATTGGTATGGCAGGACGCACCGAGTCTGGTTACCGATATAAAATATAACAATACAGGTAACGGCAACATCTCTTTCAGTGTAAAAAAGAATACTATCCGACAGGGTAATGCTGTTATTGCTATTAAAGATGCCGGTGACAACGTCCTATGGTCCTGGCATATCTGGGTTACCGGTGAAAATATCAGCCAAACCATCGAGGTAACCAATCACCAAGGCAAACAATATAGATTTATGCCTGTCAATCTCGGCTGGTGTGATGGTTATACCACAACTTATGCAGAGCGTAGTTGTAAGGTGAAATTCACTGCTGGATACGCGAGCAAGGAAGTGATTATCAAACAACGCTCGGGGTTAATCACAATAGGAGGGAATCATCCTTATTATCAGTGGGGTCGTAAAGATCCGTTCCTGCCTTCGAACGGATTGGCCTATGCCAGTATAACCTGGTACGACAAAGACGGTAATGCTCACACGGAAAGTCCTAAAACGGATAACTTTTCTACCGGCGCCACTTGTATCATGAATTATATTCTCAAACCGGATGTGATGCAGAGTCAATATTATGGCGATAATACATATGCAAATCTATGGAGTGCCGATAACAATGTTTATACTGCCA
>OMGQ01000471.1_pt1 | contig 40760 bp, 34 predicted proteins | sample 1646071 | NCBI WGS metagenome assembly OMGQ01 (sample SAMN05578585, study PRJEB25193) | human gut metagenome | biome: Human Microbiome; feature: human-associated habitat; material: feces | host: Homo sapiens | place: USA:Birmingham
CTTGGGTGACAGAAAACAATCCCAAATATGCCAACCGTATCATCAAACAGCTCAAAGCCTTCAAAAAAGCAAATGGGCCGGACATTACCTTTTGCAGGAAACCTCATTTAATAAGGCATTCATACCACTGAAAAACAAGCTGAAAGCAGAGGGAGCCGACTATGCCGTGAATGAATTTGTCTGCCCTAAAATGAAGCGGGAAAGAGATTGTGTGACCAGAAAATCCCGGCGCGTCTGTCATTGTGAAAACCCTTGCACTTCATCCGGCTGCGGAAGGATGATTTACCTTTGCCCGGAAAAGAATCTCCGTGCCTATCCCGGAACGGCCAGAGGCACCGAAGAATGGGACAGCACTTATAAAATCCGGGTAAATGTAGAAAAATCCATCCACTACTTCAAGGACAGCTTCTGCATAGCAGGACGTAAGACACAGAATGAGAAAACACTCCATGCGGATCTCCTGCCGGCAGGAATCACTTAATTGATTACGGTCATCGTTGCCGGAGGTTAGCTCTGGTGAAATCAGAATTGCGGACTTGTTTCACAATTACCTATTGTTTACTGATATAAAATATAACGTTTATCGGAGCGACTATCAATCAGGATTTTCGTGATATTGTTAAAGAACCAGAAGATATTGACATTCCTCCGTAAACGCACCATACACCATAGTGTGTACCTTTTAGTCCTTATCACTTTCTGAGATAATAGACCCAGCATCTAAAAAGCTAATTATTACTGGCGGCTCAAACGATATTACAGATATCATCTCCAGTTCAACACCGTTTCGGTATAAACCAGCTGCCCTGGTGCGCCGGAACATATGGCAATGCAGATGTTTCGGGAGATTATTGAGAACCTGGACGTTCATCACCCCATTCCTCTCCCTCTGTTCCCTGATTCTGGTAATCCTGCTCAGCTTAATTATACCGTAAAAAAACTCAAATCCGCCTTTTCTATGATAAAAAGTCCTCTGCGGCAGATCATGATGACCTGCCGCAGGGGACTTTCCATTTCATAGTATCAACGCAGCATAACCCTCTAACTTAGCTGCGCTCCATTTGGGCAATGCCCGTGTTTATTCATCCCATGATGACTGTACAAAAAGTATGCCCAAAGAAGCTGGTTGTGCCTTGGCGTAGAGGTATTTTTCAAAAAAGTGTTGCTCCTTGTTTCTCTTAAAAATAGTGGAAACAAAAAAATCTGGAATGGGTGTTTGCTCTTGCCATTCCACTTTTTTCTTTTCACTATCAACGATTTATTCTAAACTTGTTTCTAAACATTTCATTTATTAGACTATAAAACATTTAGCAACTATTTCAGTTCTTGCTCAGAATCATTACTTATCGTACTAAATTTATTGAATTGGTTATCCTTTTCATAAAACTGCATCAACTTATCATTATTTTCAGCTACTAAAAATGCAACCATTCCTCCAATCATATGCTGCAATTCTTTTTTCGTGTCAATTACAGCTTGTCATATTTACTTTTCTGTGATGTTTTCAGAAGTCTAATATGAAAAGTTTTTCCAAACTGTGGATCAGATATGCTGAAAGTATATATGTACCATCCATTTCATTTAATTCACCAAATCTGGCAAACCTAATTTTCATTGTATTGCTAAAATTTTTACATTAATGCTAATAGGTTTTATCTGGAAAAGCTGAGATAATTCATTAATTTTATAGTTTTTAAACGCTAGGTTCTAGAGAACACCGATACTTCCATTTAACATAATACTCACTACATCTCTCCGGCGGACTCAGTTCTACCAGATGCCCCTCGCACCAGCTGACCAGATAGTCATTCTCCTCTCCAAATAACTATCTTTCTCTTGGTTACTCCTAAGACTGCGGAAAAACTCTGTGCGGTAAGGGCTTCTCAGCTAGTACCAGTTTCATTCGCAGCAACTTCTTTTAAAATAAAAGCAGCCAACTACCATCATGAATGATAGCTAACTGCAATAGGTTTATATAATTGGTGGCAAATCAGTTGTCTGAATCATTCAGAAAATTAATAAATGGTAAATTGTATGCTGGATATTTTGAAGAATTAGTTATACTTGCAACTATTGGTCTCATGTATCCTAGCAGTGGAGCTAGTGCACTAGTATTGATCATTAACCTAGGAGGTTTTTACTGAAGTCTTTTTTATCCCCAGTAAAACTGAGAGGGTGAATCATGCCTATTCGGCTCCAATACTAAAACAGCTTCAAACTCCAATTTTTCAGGATTTGAAGCTGTCTTGCAGAGTCAAAATATCATACAATATTATAAAACGATCTGAATCTTGCACGAATATTTTCACTGTATTTTCTCATACAAAATTGACTATGCATCAGTTCCTTTCGCGTTTTTGTATCAAACAATTCCATATAGCCAATGGATTTATCAAAAGGCAATTTTATTAGTTTTGAAGCATTTTCCATACACCTGTTTCACTCAATCTGCTGTATAATTTTACGTATCAACTTGATTTAATACTTATAAGAATTGAATCAATCCTATAATTTTCTCTTTTATGCGAAAATATGGAACACTAATAGGAATTTCTTGAATATGCGTCAAGTATAAATTAGGAATCCTTCCCCTTTGAATTGGCTGCATAAATATCTTTTTAATGACTCACTATTAAGCGCATAAAACAGAATGTTGTTAAGTTCATGACATTACCCATTCAACGGGTGGTTCGTTGTCAAAAACCCCTGAATTCTGAATAAAAATTCAGTTTTTGACAAACTAAGGATTCTTACAAAGCTTTATGGCAATCTAGATTTTTATCTGTACCTCCACCTATATTTTTCAAATAGGCTTTTATCACATTTATGATTCTTCCAACTGAATCAAAGCTGGTTATTTCTTGTTCTGTTCCTTCATTTACTGATAATACCATCCCCAGCCGCTATAATCTCCGGGAGCAAAAACTTCAAATTCTACCATGGAATAAGCACTTACCGGATAGCAGGTACCATCATATTTGTCAACCAGAGCAAATTCTACACCGCCAGTGAATAATTCAATATAATAGTAATGACCCACGTCCGCAAAATATCTGCCAAAATATTCTTTTTCAAACCTACTGTACTGGATGTTATCAGGAGTGATATCATATACATCTACATTATGGTTTTCCAGTATATAATCTCTCATGCTATAAAGGAAATCATAGAAATAGATATTGGTTGCAATTTCGATAGCCTCTTCGGGTGAAATCTGAACCACTTCCGTTCTATCCTGCACATAAACGACTCTTGTTGCGCTTGGACCGTTATAAATTTCATTAAAAAAACCGATGTCCGCTCCAAAAGCGGTGGCAATCGCCCGCAATGGAACATAAGTAGAAGATTGGATGATCTGCGGCGCGTTGGTGATCTGTTGCTGTACACCATTCACCCAGATGTTCCTGTTGCCAATGGTCATCTCAATATCCGTATATCCTTTTGTAATATATACGGTTCTTGTTGCCGAATCCCAGCTCACTTCAGCTCCTAATCTGTTACTGACAACCCGCAAAGGAACCAGTGTGGTTCCGTTTTGGATCACCGCATTGGCATCAGATACAATATCGCCATTGACAAACAGCAGAATCGGCACGCTAACTTCTTTGGAAACATCAGGATAATCCACCGTATATCCGGCATCATAACCATGCAAAGTAACTCTTACCCTTGGTTCTGCCGCAAAAACACTGGAACAAATCATTGCCGCAAACAAAACCGTACAGGTCAAAACCTTCATAAATTGTTTTTTCATTTTTCTTCCCCTCCTTAACTCTAAAACCTGATTTATATCTTTTTAATTTTTACGCAATCTGCTGTAAGATAAGGGTAAACTATCAAGAAAAGAAAGTTTGTGACATTCTTTCTTTCCTGATACATAACAAGACACTGTCAGTTTTCTCATCAAAACCATGACGATCTGCCATTTTTTCCTTACTTTCACAAAAAGGAACCTTCGAAAAACTCCATCGAATAGAAAAAAATTTTTCTGAACGTTCCTTTCTGATAATATAGTTCATTTTTATTCCGAATTTACTTCCACTGCTTTTTGTTTTCATCCATTTAGAATCTGCGAAAGCGGTATTCTTTTGTTTCTGATGATTCATTTTTCTACACTTTGCAGATTGCCTTTTTATTGTCCGAATGCCAATATTACTCGGCAAAATATGATTTCTTTCATGTAACTTTCTTTTTGCCAACAAAAATCATAATGCCTCCAACTTCGCAAGCAGATAGGTCAGAGAACTATCATAAAACACAAAACTATCTATCAAGCCAGCATTTTGGGCATCCACAGACTGACTGCGTACAGCAGCCTGTTCAGGTCTGACCAGAAGCAAAATCTTTATTACGCGATTATCATGCCGAAGTGATTGACAAATTGCAACAGCATGTTCCATATCTGTCTGATCCACAACATCCATGATCAGCAAATCAGCATGAAAAATATCAACACCAACGACAGCCTGCGAATAATTAAGCTGTGCCGTCCATTGAAAACCAATCTCGGGCTTTGACAGAATTGCCGCCGATAATCCCTGACCAAGTATCCTGTTGGCTGAAATAAATAGAATGGATTTCATAATTCCCCTCCTCTGCCAAAAACACAGGTTCCCTTGTATCAGATAGGCTAAAACCAACAGCAAAATCATCCTTGGAACTTATTCATAACGATATGTCAAAGTCATGAATCCTGTCCCCTCGATGAAAAACGGTGGAATAACGCCTGTACGATAGTCCATGTACATATCCATTTCCTCTCCTGATGGTGAAATCAGTATCAGAAAACTGCCGTTGCGTGTATCTGATCCAGACGTTACTTCCAGACGCAGATATTCTTCATCCATCCGCCAGACACCGGAATACAACTTTTGATAGTTTTGCCCTTGTTCCGATTTCTTATAAATTTCTACACAGCCAGCATAGGCAGGATCACAGTTTCCTTCTCCGAAAGAAATATACCAGTTTTCACCACACTGCCATTTTGTGTTCATCAAAGCAGTATCATAAGGCGCGCCCCAACCGTCATCCATTACATCATACGGGTCAATAGCCTGAATGTAATCCCACGCATTCCACTGAAATGGATCTTTCATGTCTGTGTCTGTTCCCAGATGGGTAAAGTCCACCAGAAGTTTGGCTTCGTATGTGCCGGCGTAACTGTCCTCTTTGTAATAGAACGGAATCCCCAGAGCGCCGTTATTATCCAGATCCCGATAAGGGCACCACTGCATATAGCCGCCGCTGCCGGAAAGTGCACTGATCTTGACATTAGATTCGTCCCAATATTGCTCATAATTGGCAAACACCAGCACCGGTTCGGCATACTCACTGTAATAAAGTTCTTCCCCGTCATAAGGATAAACACCGTATTCGTCTGAAATCCATTCAGTACGATTCACGCTTAATGTACTGAATGTATCTTTCGGAACGAAACAGAACAAATCTCCATAGCCGTCCCCAAGTACACGCTCCTTATCTGCTGCAATTTCCAGAATAAACGGCAGTTTTTTTACAAGTTGCGGTGCACTGGTCTGTATCCAGTCTGCCAGAGGTTTGGTATCACCTTTCTCCCGATGTCCCAGATAGCAAACGCCGATTACCCCATCTGTGAAATAACTCATATATTCACACAGATAGGAAAGACCATTTGCGTCAGCCGTATTCAAAGATGGACTGTTTGTCGTACAGGAAACGACATCATTGACCAAAGTCTGATCTACTACTGTGGCTTCTGTTGCTCCCGAAGCTTTTTCCTGACATCCGGTCAACCCCGAGAACATTGCTGCGCAGACGACAGTAGATATCATTTGCAGATACATCTTCTTTTTCATGCTTCTCCCTCCTTTTGGATTGAGAATTTCTTATGCCCAAGGGTCCACAGCCTTTGGAGTACGAACACCAGTTAACAGATACTGCTCCCAAAGGAACCACTTTCCGTCACTGCCACGCTGACGAAGTTTGATGGGTCGAGGCGCGTCTGCACCACCACAAGGGATAAACAGCTTCATATATCCCTGTTCTTCACCGGAAACATGATTGCTTTCGATATGAATGGTATAAGGCTCGTTGGGCGTATAATTATTTTCAGGTGTAGAGCCTGAAAAATAAGTAAATGGCAGATAGGTTTTTCCATCCCGGAAACGGTCATTCAAAAAAGAAATCTCCTGTCCGTTCAAAGGGCGTGGTCCCCGCAGCCAGTTCAGCATTTCCAAACCGATATTCCGGTCAGCGGCATAGGCACACAATGCCAGAACCGTCAGTGCCGCCGTCTGAAACGGCGTATTCAAAGACGCCTCCGGAAGCGCCTGTAATTCGGAAAGACTTTCAGGGAGCGCTTTGAAGGTAAAGGTTTCCGTTTTATTTCCAATGGATGTGGCAGCTGTTACTGCGGTATCCATTGCCGTTTGTTTCAGTTTATCAAAAATACCCATACAATCTCTCCTTTCACGCCTGCATATATCTCCAGTTTTTAATCAGCCATAGGCTTGCCACAGGTCGGTAGAAGTCATGCCTTCTTCAAAGAATGGCGGACAAATCCCAGTTTCCCGATCCTGCTCCACATACAGAGAATAGCCTTCGGGCTGGATCAGTACGGGGAAACTGCCACTTACGACATAACCATTGTAATCTGAGATTTCCAGACGGAGGCAATCGCCTTCCATACACCAGAAACCGGTATAAACCAGATCATAGTTCATATCGCTGATGTCGTAAAGTTCCACGGTACCGGCATAAGGAGGATCTGCGTTGTCCTGATACATGAATATAGACCAATCATTGTTGACCCAGTTGCAGAATGCAATTTCATCTTCTGTGGGAACTGACCACCAGCTGTATTCATTCAGGTTTTCCGGAAATTCTAGACCGGTTACGACTCCATAGTACCAGAAATCCATCAGCAAAAGCTCTCTGTTTTCATTCATAGGCAGAATCGGGTCGTGGTATTCATCAACCTGCGGATACCATGTGGCTTCTGCACCATTGTTTGCTACCAGATTGATCTCTATATCTGGCTCTGCCGCATTGCCCTGAGAATTCACAAATACCAGTACAGGCTCTGCGTATTCACTCCGGTAAAGTATCTCACTCGCTTCCGCATGGGATTCTGTGCCGGTTGTTTTCCATGTGACATAATTCACCGCAAGAGAGGTCATCTCATCCCGGGGGACGATGCAGTATACATCGCCGTAGCCCGGACCGAGGATATTCTCCTCAGGGATCTCCAGCAGAAATGGCATCATTTCAATCAGATTCATGTTATAGAGCTTCATCCAGTCGGTCAGAGGTGTCTTGTCATCCTGCGCCCGGTAACCGAGATAAGCCACGGCACCGGCTATGTTTTCTTCCAGTGCCATATCCTGACGCAGCCATTCAATGGATTCTATAGCTTCTGCCGAAAATCCTTTTGGTTCTTCCTTTTCTGCCGCCATGACGCTTTTTTCTATTTTATCTGGCTGCGATTTTTTGTCACCACATGCAGTCAAGCCAAACGCCAAGATCATACACAAAAATATAGAGAACAATCTGTTTAAAATGCTTTTTTCCATAAGTTGCCCCCCTTTCAGAATTTTCCGCTTCGACCACTGCCGCCGCCACCGCTTTCACTGCTGGTTCCGCTGGAACTATCCTTTTCAATTTTTGTTCGTGTTTCAGTCGTATGGGTATACTGGTCATACTGGCTTGTCAGCTGCAGCCCGCCTTCAATGATGTACTCATTGGCTTCAATTTTTTTATGAACCGTTCTCATTTGATATTTCAACAGCAGACAGACGATTAACGCAATCACGCAAGACGCTCCTGTGGCAATGGCAATAGACGGCAAAGGAGATTGACGTACCGGTTTACCTTCTTCTGCCTTGGTCAGAAATTCGTCACAGGTATCCAAATAGTGGGAAATACCGCCATACCAATCATTATTTCTGAAATCGTCCAGAAAAGCATCTTCCAGCATCAGCTGACCATAATCGTTGAAGGCATATTCAGCGTATTCGCCATAAACAAACATAGCATAGTCTCCTTCTTTCATACTAAGCAGAACGATAATCCCATCCTGATTCTCTCCCATACCCAGCTGAGAATCATGATAGAGTTCGTATGTTGTTTCATAGACATCATCGCTTCCATATTCCGTAAAATCATCCACAAGCGCAAAATAAATACCGCAATGATGTTTCTGGGAAAGGGCAGCTGCCTTGGACTCCAGTTCTTCCCATTGTTCAAAAGAAAGCAGGTCGCTGACATCGAACACATACTTCATTTCCACACTGTTTTGATCCGCCGTATTCTCCTCTGCTGTGTCAATATTTTCAGCGGAATATTCCGGCGGGCAGTTTGTAAGGATGTAGTCCGTTGCCGCATCTGCCATGGCATCCACAGCCTGTGTCAATGCTGTGGCACTCATGGTCATATCTTCGCCGTTCCATGCCTCATCTGCCATATAAGGTTCTACCGCGGCATAAATGGCATCTGCCAGCTCTTGACTGTTTCCCCGATTTTCACTTAGATAGGCATAAACACTCCACCCATTTTCCGCAGGCATAGCATAAACATAATCATCCAGCTTCTTCATCTGAATGGTCAGCGTTACACCTTCCTTGTTTTGTCCATAGCCGTAACCATATTGCGAATAGAGCCATGCGGCAGTTTCCCCGATATCCTTATCACTGGTTTCGGGTAATATATCCACTCGCAGGTCAATCCCCAAAGACACTGAAAGCTGTGGAAGCATATTCTCCCCTTGATAGGTCAGAGTTGGAGAACCTAAAGAATTTGTTTCATCATAAATCACACCGCGTGGTTGTATTGCTGATACTGGAGAGCAAAGGAATAATGCGAACATAGCGGTAAGTGTAAAAGCAGAAAAAATTTTTTTCATGTCCAATCTTTCCTCCTTCCTACAGCACTATAAGCAGTATGGAGCCCAATACAGACAAAGGAACTGCAATGGCTACAAATAAGCCCCAGAACTTGCCCCAACTGACAGGTAAATCTCCTACCAGCTTTCCTGTCTGACCATTCATAGCAAAAAGGAAATCTTTCCCCTTCCATTTAGTGTTCAGCATCCAAACAGGCAACATGGCATAATGCACTTTGCCTCTCTGCAAATTGATGTGTTCACTTTTACATATGCAAGTATCATAATTTTTCACAGTCTTCCGTAGCGCGGATGTCAATGTGCCTTCACAGCGTTTATCGGCACGGGTAATGCTTTGTTCCACCGAAACATCAAACCGATCTGCCAGATATCCTGGAAGATATGCCGTGGAAAAACCCTTTAATCCCTCATAATGATATGGTTCAATTGAGTCCATGTGATCATCCGGCATTTTACTGGAAGCATCTACCGGCACTCTCTCAAAGGTGACAAATCCGGCTCTGTAAACATCATAGTGTTTTGTTTCTGTCACTTCATAATCACCAGAAGTATATGTGTGAGAGCAGGTTGCCTCATAGTAAGCGTTTCCTTCTGCTTTGCCGTCAAAGAGCCAAAAAGGGACATAAACTCCACGTATTTCCTGTATATGATTTTCATCAGTAAAATGTTTTGGCAAAAGAAATTTGCCTTTATAGTGTGCTTTCAGCGCTTCCACGGCTTTTTCCTTGCCGATTTGAAAGGGGATGATATAATCAGGTTTCAGACCGCCCGAGAACTGACCCGAAATTACCGTAGGATTGCCGCAATAAGGACAGGACGTTGCTGCTGTACTCTTGTCACAGATCAGTTCTGCTCCACAGCTTGGACAGCTGTATGCCTGCATCTGGTCTTCTTCAGCACCCCATTCCTGTAAATCAGATGTATCCCACACGTTATTGTCAGAGGACGCCCCCATCTGATTTTCTTTCTCTGATGCCAGTGTTGTTTCTATCGCTTTTTCCTCTTTTTCTGCATAAAGAGCCTCAATTTCTGCCACATCATAACTGGAACCGCAGAAATCACATTCCAATTTTCCAGAACTCCCCACATAATGGAGTGGTCCCGTACAGCTTGGGCATTGATAATTTGTAATCTGTGTACGCATCTAAATCCCTCATTTCCAAGCCGATGGTGCGACTATCTCTATCCAAGTCTAAATATCGGCTGTCATTCGTCGCCTCCGAATTATTCCTTGTGACAGGTCGTTTCTTCACATAAAAAAATATTCTTGATGCACTTTTTTCCTATTTATACTACCTTATAAATTCTACTTCATTTTCAAATTAGCTATCTAAGCCATATTATTCCCGCCCCATGTTGGGGCGGGAATAATTTCATGTTTTTCTGCAGGATATTCTGTTCAGAAAATGAAACCGTATCATCCCAATGTTTTGCGAAATTTAATGCCAGGCACTATATTTTATACGCCTACATCGATACTGTCGGGCATAGGCTTGCCTGCTTCTACCAAAGGCAGGTACCAGTCATAATAAGAATAAGGAATGAAGTCCTCACCCAAATCATCCCATGAACTTCCCCAAGGAAGAAGATGGATTTCATAGTAGTATTCGTCATCGCCGTTTTCATAGTAACCGTCAATGATGATCATGCCAGGAGTAAAATCTACCAGACCTGGATCAACGATCCAATCCGCATGTTCCAATGGAATATCTGTAAAATTTCCACTTTCAGACATCAATGTGCCATATTCGCCTGTTCCGGCTTCATTCAGAGTAACTGACGCTTCCACCATAGGATCGTTTCTTGTGTAGTCTTCGTCCCAAAGTACAACAGTACCGGTATAATCATCACCAATATCAATAGTGCCGCAAATATCCCAGGACATACTGCCCATGCCCTCGTAATATCCATAGCAGCCAGTCATTACCCACCAACCGTACCAGTCACCATTCCAAAAATCAAGCAGTGCATCGCCACTATCGGCAGTTGCTGCTTTTTCTGTTGTTTTGGTTGCGGGAGCTTTTGGTGTTTCGCGGCTGAGTTTGGAAGGATCAATGGTAATGGTGTCGCTTTTGGCGTCACCAAAGGATTCTTCAAAGCTTACTTCGACCATGCTGGTTGTATCAGCCAGAATAAAAGCTGTCTTGACTTCAATGGTTTCACCGTTCTGAACTTCTGTAAACTGACTGTCACAGACTGTTTCAAAAGAACTTTCATCCAAATAGATTGTAGCGAATTCCAGTGATACATCGTTCTGCATCACATTTTCAGAGATAGACCAGAGATAAGAATCACTGGAACCGCTATTATTCGTATAGTCTAATGTCATAACAAGAGCGTCGTTCCCATCGTAATCCTTCATGATACACGCGTCTTTGTAGACCAGCTTATAGTTTCCCAGATTAAACTCTACAGATTCTGGTTTCTCGCTTGCTGGGTTATCTTTTCCGCACGCAGCAAAGCTGAATACCATGAAAGTCGCAACAAATACACTCAAAAATTTTTTCCCACGTTTCATTCCTACCCCTCCTCCTTTATGAAAGATGCATTTCGATGTGTCTTTTCCTTACGTTTAGAAACCACTCAATTTGAAAGCAACCAGTTCCATAGCAGATTCGTCCGCTCTGTCTTCTGTCATAATGGCAAGAACGCTGCCATCTTCCAGTTTCGTGCCACCACAGAACCAAGGATAACTTGTACCAAACAAATCACTATCATCTGCTGCACCAATATAGGTACCATCTTTTGTCCAAAGAACCACTTCACGCATATTACCGTCCAAAGCAAGATAGCCATTTGCTGTTTCTGTAATAAATGTGATACTGCCCAAGCTGCCTCCATCGGAATCAGACAGAGTCATTTGGAGGTTCCCCGCCGTATCATATACAAAAACTTTATGGCTGCCATCACTTACGTCAGAGCCGCCCACATAAATGTGATTTTCGTCGATCATTACCATTCTTACGGAATCAGTTTCTTTGAATACCATTGGTTCTGTTTTCATTGCCCCGCCAGTGAGAGTAATCTTTTCACACTCTGGACCAGAGAACCAGCTGATACCCCAAGTACCAGAAGGATGCATCGCAACATGATCAGTTCCTTCATAGGAAGCTGTCTTTGCGCCATCTTTCCAGCTGATAAGAGGTTCCATAAAATTGGAAAGCCAAAGCTGGCCGTTTGTGTCAACAGAAATATCTTCATATTCTGTGTCCAAAGCAATATCTTCAGCAAATTTCAAAGATGTACCATCAAAATCGTAGCGTTTTAATTCGCCGTTGACCATAAGATATACCTGATTCCCATTTGCAGCAGCTTTATGTTTGAAGGTTTCCTTTGTTACAATACAATCTGTAATAGGAAGCCACTGGCTGTTCAATGTATAGGTTCCCACCATAACACTGCGAGGTTCTGCGGAAAAGGCTTCACCTTCCCAAGCCCAAGGACCATCCACATTGCCAGTATCCTCCAGTTTGATAGTCAAACCGGACAAGAGTTTTTCTACGCGTTCGTCTTCGTATTCGCCGATAACTTCAATGAGAACAGTTGCACCTGCGCCTTCAACACGACTCAGATACCGCAAGCAGGGAGACCCCCAATCGTTGCCTTCTGCTTTGAGACAGTCAACGCCGCCAACATCAACCATATCATAAGCATCATTGACTGCATATTCATATTCATCAAATCCATAACTGGTGAGGTAATCACGGAAAGAATAAGGTTCTTCCACTGCAACACGAATCTGCGCAGTAATTTCGCTTCCTTCTCCGCTTTCTTTTGGAATCGTCATGTAGATTTTGGAGGTTGTTTCGTCATTGTAAAAGTCATCTTCTTCATAGACCCAGCCATCCTGATCATCATATACCAGATCCCACAGTGTCGCGTTTACGGTTTGTCCATCTTTGACTTCCGCAGTTTCTCCATCGCCTTCTTTACCACAAGCAGGAAGGCAGAAAATCATTACCGCCGCTAAAAGCAAACACGTTAACCCTTTCTTTTTCTTCATAGACACACACCTCTCTCCATTTACCATTTCCCGATTTTTAATTTCTGATTTGAAACTTTATTTTTTATCACCAAAAAATGGAATCAGCAGTTCAGCCACTTTCGTAATCGGCATTGTCTGCAGGATTACTTTACCAGGGCCTCTGACAACGGTATTGAAAATGCCTTCACCACCGAGCAGCATATTCTTTGCGCCTTTCACTGTAACAACATCCAGCGTGCAAGTTTCTTCCATTGCAGCCAAATAACCTGTACTAATCAAGATTTCCTGTCCGGGAGCCAGATCATATTCCACTGCATGTCCATCGATTTCGATAAACGCCATGCCATTCCCGCTCAATTTCTGCATAACGAAACCTTCACCGCCAAAGAGTGCTTTCCCCAGTTTTTTCTGGAAATGCATAGACAATTCCACGCCTTCTTCGGAAGCAAGAAAAGCGCTTTTCTGTACGATCATGGAATGACCGTTGCTAATTTCCAGTTCTTTAATGGCACCGGGAAAGCTTGATGCAAATGCAATCGTCCCATCTCCGCCTTCTGCCGTATATCTGTTCTGGAATACGGAATCACCGGATGCCAATCTGCCCAGCATCTTTTTCATGCCACCACCAGAAGTCGTTTCCATTTTCATATTGGGACTCATCCAGCTCATACTTCCGCTTTCTGTAATCATGGATTCCCCTGCAGCCAATTCACATACTACAACTGGTAAATTTCCACCTAAAATTTCGTATTTCTTCATAGTAATGCTCCTTTCTTATATGTCTTTTATATTAATCATTTTCTCAGTTTTATTATGTTATGTCTTATCCATTGACAGCACCACCGCAGAATTCACAGCATCCACTGGCATCTGGAACGGTGGTTGCCCCACAGTATGGACAGGTCACTGCTGCCTTTGGTGCCGCAGCCGCAGCGGCTTCTTCCCGTACCTGCTGGCGAACCTGAAGCAGTGCATCCTTGATTTCTTGCCCCATTGCCTCGTATTGTTGATATTCTACACTGGCACGCACTTCTTCTGCATTGGAGGTAAGGGAACTGCCTCCCATACTCCCACGGAATCTGCCATGCATACGCATATCGTCCGGTCCATCCAACAACGTTTCTGCATCATCATCCACAGATTCACTGTTCAGCTGAAAACGAATTTCGTTAAAATAGGGATTGTTCACATGGATGACAATGTAAAAATCATAAGAATAGGCATAGCGTTTGGGGGTAAAACTTTGCCGATTTCCCTCCTCGTCTCTATATTCGATTTCCGTTTTACTTTCTTCAATATCCAATTGACACCCTGTCACATTGGAGAAAGATAATACATCTGGGTTGGCTTCCTCCAGATTTTTGGCTGATGTCACCATAAACAGACCCGCATCCTCATCCAACAGCGCCTTGGTATTTTCACCCAAAGTTCGTGTAATACGAAATGCTGAAACTTTTTCTTGATTCGCTTCCCGATAGGACAGCTGCTCCTGAATTTCTGCTACTGTACTCTCGCGGCGATCACTGAACCACGGAGAAAGTTTTGCGGCACAGTTTTTGCACATATTGCCATCTTCCAGCTTACGATTTCCAAGCAACCCAATCTCGTCACCGCAAATAGAACATTCTTTTTTATCAAATAATTTTCCAAAGAGCCCCATAGCCCGCGCTCCTTTCTGCGTCTATTTTTTACATGTGATTATTTACCTGCATTGCGCCATAGATATACAGCCCCGGTACAAGCAAATTCAGAACCAGACTGGTAAAACTAAAGCTGCCTCCACCTACAATGCCGATGATCATAGAAATGATGCTTAAAACAGCAATCACAATACCCCACTTGATGCAGGAGGCTGCTTTCTGGGGCGCGCTGCATGCACCAACACCTTTAATGCCTGCAATAAACTGAATAATGGATGCTACGATTACAATAATAGAACTTGCATAGAGTAATCCAGTTCCCTCTGCACTTCCTGCATATGCCGCCAGAGCACTGATGCCAAGAACACCGATGACACCCGCAATCGCTGCAATTACACCACCGATTATCATAAGAATAGAAGTAATTTTCAAAATCTTCATATATATACCTCCTTTTCACTGGTTTAGAAATTGAATATGCGCGCTATTGTACAAAGTACAAAGCTTCACGCTTGAAGGTCACCATCATCAAAGGGATCTCCACATTCTGGACAAAACTTCGGAGGATGAGCAGGATCGTCCGGTTCCCAACCACATTTATCACATTTGTATTGAGGAACACCCGCAGGCTTCGGTTTGCCGCACTCACTGCAAAACTTGCCTTTATTTACCGCACCACAAGAGCAGGTCCAACCATTCACTTCAGGCTTTGGCTTGCCACACTCTGGACAGAATTTTCCAGTAACTGTTGTACCGCAGGAGCACTGCCAACTTTCCGCTGCCGGTTTTGGTTCCGGTTTCTTACTGCCACAGTTCGGGCAGAAGTTTCCAGTGATACCATTCTGACCACAAGTGCAGTTCCATCCGTCAGGGGCAGCTGGTGCAGGTTGTGCTTGCTGCTGCGCCCCTATCTGATAAAGGTTCTGCGCATTCATACCGCCAGCCTGTCCTGCCATTCCCATGCCCATAAATGCCATAGCGGGACCGGCGTTGGGATTACTCGCCGCTGACTGCATAGCACTTGCCTGTGCGCCAACCAAATGCGCTGCCGCCCTTGTGGGATCCATAAAGGCTGCGTTTCGCTGCAGTTCTTTAATCATCTGCTCATCTTCTTCATTGGCCTTTACACTGGAAACACCAAAGGACACGATTTCCATGCCGCGCAGGTCTCCCCATCTGGAAGAAAGCTGTTCATTGAGAGCTTCTGCCAGTTCCTGTGTATGTCCCGGAAGTGCGGAATAACGGATACCCATTTCGGAAATCTTAGCAAAGGCTGGCTGGAGTGCCGTCAGAAGTTCCGTCTTCATCTGTCCTGCGATTTGGTCTGTTTTGTAGTCCTCGCTGACATTGCCGCATACGTTGGTGTAGAACAGCAGCGGGTTTATCAGACGAATGCTGTATTCACCGAAGCATCGAATCCCGATGTCCAAATCAATACCCGCCCGCTGATCTACCACACGGAATGGAACAGGAGAAGGGGTACCATACTTGTTGCCTACAATTTCTTTTGTATTAAAGTAGTAAATTCTCTGGTCTTTTGGTGCTTCTCCACCAAATGTAAAACGCTTTCCGATATTCTGGAATACCTGACCGATGCTTTCACCAAGATCACCGGAAAAAACACTTGGTTCCGTAGACATATCATATATGTACTCACCGGCCTCAGCGCACACATCCACCACTTTGCCCTGCTCAACAATCAGCATACATTGACCGTCTGCCACTGCAATGACAGAGCCGTTGGTAATGATATTATCATCACCCTTGTAGTTGCTGGAGCGACCTGTGACTTTCTTTTTTCCTTTTACTGCCAATACATCCGCAGGAATCGCTTCACAATAGAAGAACTCTTTCCATTGATCCGCCATAACGCCACCGGCTGCACCAGCAATCGCTTTGATTAGTCCCATAGTATAATCTCCTCTCTTAATTGATATCGTTTATATGTCAGATTTATTTTCCGTTTTTCTTTTCTTATTAGGACATCAACCCAATCCTAAGAGGTTCCAAGTATCCGTGATGACATCATAGGAATATACGGTGCCATATGGAGATACTGCATAATAGAGTTCCCGAACAAAATAGTCTCTATGGTTTGTTCCCAGAGCGATTACGATACAGGTTTCTCCACTGATGACTTCTATATCACCATCGAAAAACATGGACATTCCCTGATTCAGATAGAACTGTACTTCTGTAAACCCTGAGAGAATCGTTGCCGCTTCTTCCTCCGTCATTTCCATATCGTATCCATCATCGTATTCTCCATAGATGTAGGGTTCCATTGCTGTGATCCGTCCCATGCTGTCTGTCTGGATGGTCCAGATGCCGCCGTTTACCAAGAGCTGCGGAGGCAGTGCATTCAGATCCAGCTGAGGAGCCACCTGATAAGGCAGTGATTCATACCGACCGATATTCAAGCCATCTTCTGTAACATCATCCACCCATACAGTCTTTGTCGTTGGATTCATTTTCCAGACAGCACCATAGAATGTCTCGCCTTTTTTCACTGTTCCCTGAGGCTGCCAGATGGTAGCACGTTCCAGAACAGGACACGTATCGCTGAAGTTTGTGCTGAATGTGCTATCACCATTATTCATCTGCATCAGTTCCAGTACGATTTTTCCGTCACAAAGGGTTTTTCTTTCGATCAGGAAATCGGAGGTCGTCACGTATCCGCCAGCAACTGGAAACTGGATCTGTAACAGATTCGGAACTACTTCCGACCGCATTTCCCAACGTTGCAGTTGATAGGAGCCATTTCTTTCCTGGTAGGAGCCATTGGGATTTTTGATTCGTTCATGGACCTTACCATCTTTGGTAAAGCTGATCCACAGAGCCGGTTCAGATGAAGCAGGCGGACAGTACACCCACCGACCGACCAATACTTCTCTCAAAGCATTTTCATTGGCGAAGTTCAGAGGATCCGCTGTGTTCTGGGCAGCCCCCGCTCTGCTGGTCAAAGGCACCTGTGCTGTACTCTTGTTATTGACTGCGCTTTTGACCAGTTGATTTTGGTTTACGGCTTCTTCAGACGCTCCCAAGGCAGTACAGCCGGTAACAGGACACAGAATCAACGTTGCCGTAAGCAAACCGCTTATCCATTTATTCATATACGACTCCCTCCTTCATATTGAGAAAACTTTCTTCTATATCCTCATTTTTATTTTTTCAAGCACTTTTTCTGATGGAATCGTATCAACACGTTCATTCATTCCATCAAAGCAATTTTGCGGCAGCGGCATGGCGTGACCACTTTTTAAGCTATTCCGGCAGGAATGTATCTACACCTCGGTCTTTCTTATAGAGACTGCAAGCTGGCGGCCAGATAATCCAAAGATACATCATAAAAGACAAAATCATCGATCTCGCCCCTTCGTTTTGCCTCGATGGCACGGTGGACAGCTTCTGTCTGTCCTTCCGGACACATCAGCATGATATGACAGTGAGGCGTCGCTTTCCGCAACTTTGCGCACAGAGCCAAACAAAAGCCAATGTCATTTGCACCATCTTCAGAGACTTCCAGCAATGCTCCGGCAGCCAGGTGAGTACGGATTGCCACATCCGCTTTGGTATAGTCTGGTTCATAACATAGTCTCATATCTGGAATATGACGTATCTTCGTCATTAACCCCTGTGCCAATGAGGCTCGCCGCATAATTAGTACTACTGTTTTCAACCGCCCACCTCCTTACATATCCTCTATTCTTAACTTTATTGTAATGGCTTTTTTAGCATCTCACCCTACCCATAGCGGGTAGTCTTTTTTCAGAAACAAAAACCACCGGTAAAAACCGGTGGCATGAAACTATCTTTATTAGTATAGCGGATTGATCCATCCATTGGAAATCATATAAAAGGCTAAATCCACAGCTTTGGAAAATCCTGTTTTTCCAAGCATATTCATCTTATGGTACTTAACAGTATTTACGCTGATAAATAACTCCTGCGCAATTTCCTTATTGGTCATGTGCTTACACATCAATCTCAGTACTTCCATTTCACGATCTGTCAAAGGTGCTTCGCCCTTTGGGACAGGAATGGTTTTCGGCTCTGGAAAGCTGGTCCCCCCTGCCATCACTTCTCTGGCTACCTCCAGAAAATAATTTAAACTTTTGCTTTTATAAACAAAGCCATTGGCGCCAGCAGCCTTTGCCCGCGGAATATATGTAATTTCGTCAAAGGCAGTCATCACAATGATTTTTATTTCCGTATCATTTTTGCGAATAGCCTCTACTGCTTTTAAACCAGAAGCTCCTCCCTCCGTACATACATCCATCAGAATCATATCTGGATGCAAACGCTTGCAAAAATCAAGGGCATAGTCAGCATTGGAGACTTCCCCTATGATTTCAAACTCGCCTGAAGCAGTCAATGCCGCAGTCAACGATTCCCTCATGGAAATATGATCCTCTACAATAAGAACTTTTGTCATCTCTGCACCTCCTCTTTTGGAACAAAAATTTGTATACTGAATCGAGGGACAGTATAGAGTTCCATTGTGCCACCAAGTCGCTGGATACGACGGCGCATCTCTGTGATTCCTCCTCCTTCGCGGATAGGACCGACAGGTGGAATTCCATTATCTGTTACTGTCATACGCCAACATTCATTTTGAAAAAAGTGGAATTGGATGCGGGTAGCATATCCATGGCGGACAGCATTGGTAACACACTCCACAGCAATCTCTGCGAAGCTGTCGGCAACCGCCATATTCTCCGGCAACGCTCCATGAACCTCTACTGCCACCTCCATTTTCTGAAAGGTTTCCTTTAACATTGCCAAACGACGAGCGGGATCTGGGGTGCGATCCTCACGAAGCATAGAGGAAAGATTATGGATAAAATCCATAAGCAGTGTTTCATCCGGTTGCTGATTATCCCGTAAAGCCCGTAGCAGCAAACTGATGCGCTGTCCCAAAAGATCATGCACTCTGCCTTTGCTTCGGGCAATCTCCTCTGCTTCACAAATAGCTTGCAAATGTTCAATGGTATGGCGGAGTTCTTTTCCACGTTTCTCCAAAACTTGATTTTGATATGCAAGAAGCGTCACCGCGTCCCACCGCTCTGTAACATCATCAGCAACCAGCAAAATCAATATTCGGTGCTTGATAGGAATATCGTAAGAGGAAATACTCCATACAGAGGAGTCCGAAAGGCGAAATACCTGCTGTCCGCTAAGTATTTCCCGCTTACAGCCTTCGAGCAAAGTACCACATTCCAAAAACTCCTGAAACTTCTTTCCGTTTTGCAGGGGCATTCCCATCATCTCCTTGGCTAACATATCCATTCTATGGTTACATAGAAGGATTGTACCATTCTGACGAAAAAACAATAATCCTGTATGCAGAATGTCAATGGCTTCTTTAACAGACGCCGATGATATCTGTGTACGAATTTCCCGGCGACGAATCAGACAGATGTGTGCGCTACGAATCAGGAAAAACAGAATACTCGCCATAAAAAAACCGGGATATGCCGTCCCCAAAACTTTTTCCGTCACAGGAAGCAGTAGAGTTGCTCCACCAATGGTGAAAAATGGCCAAATCATTTCCGTTCCTATGGTAACTGTAACACCCAGCACCGCCAACAGCAGAAAAACCAACTGGCGCAAGAAATGATAAGCACTAGGAGACAGAAATCCACAGAATAACGCATACTGTACTTGAGCAAGAAGTGCAGCAAAAATAAATAAAGTTAATAAAATCATACACTCCAGCCCATTTTCTACACGGCGTACCCAGCTGTTTTTCAGACGACGCACACTATAGGATATCGTTTGGGTCTGCAAAACAATACAGAGCGTGACTATCATCACCAGTGTTGTCAATATCCAATGGGGCAAGCGATAAAACTCAGCCAAAATTTTCACCTCCCATAGGTAGTGTCATACAGATTCCGACGGCATCATCTAGATCCTTGCAAACGATTTGTCCGTTCAATGCGGATACAGTTGTCATGAGTTCTTCAGAAAACCTCCATTGTCCGGGATCACTGCCTGGAAGAAAACGGAAAACAAGACAATTTCTCTCTGTCTCCAGATAGCCCATCAAGGGCGAAGCATTCGTACGCAATGCCCATGATATGGTTTCAAAGGCAAAGTCATAACAACGGGCTGCGCGGCGAATCTCTATCATTTCTTTCTGCACGCATCGGATCAGCATTTGCAGCCCCGCATAGCGAGCCAGCTCTATCAGTTCATCCAAATAAATACCAAGTTCATCTCCAAGAAGTAATTCTCCCTGTCGAGCCAGAAAAAACAAATTGCATCTGCGCTTAATATGACAAAGGCACAAAGTAATGTAAGCCGTCAACTCTCTTTTATTTTCCGCCTCTGGCAACTCAGATATGAGATTTGTCAGCGACATAATACGACGTTCCATGTCACGATCCAGATGCTCAAACAAAGTACGTTTTGTTTCCACAGTCAGCAGACGTTTTTTGACCGCTTCTTCCTCCCTCAGCAAAGCATTGGCAGCCTCCAGACGAATTTGTACATCCTGTATTTCCTGTCGGATTCGGTTGAGAGTGGACAGATTTTCCTGCCACACCGCCATTCCGCCATGAATTGGCACAGCATGAAGTTCTATATCATGATTCCGTAACAGAGGATGATCGATGTCCATAAGAAGTCTTTTCCAGATTGATTGCGAAACAGGAGGTGCTCCGCAAGAAGAAAGAACTGTATGTCCACTCTCATCCAAAAGCACCAGACCAATGGGTGCAGACGCAAAGAGTTTCTGATATTGCGTATTGACTGGAATCAATCCAGTTTGCAGCACCGTTTCGAGGAATAAAATCGAAAAGATACAAATACAGATCGTCAGATCACTTTCCCATGCAAGAGGAACTCGAAGGATATAGGCAACCACGTATGCAATCAGTCCTGCACAAAACATTATGGGAAATACTTTACCACCCCAGTGGCTACTCATCCTTCCGTTGTAAATGAGTTTTCCAATAGCAAGTAAAAAAAACAGGAATGACACACCTGTAATAATCCAGTATCCAAAACCATAACCATAATTACTATTCCAATTTCCGTAAGGGTCAAAAAAGAATACTAGCTGGTGTAAATCATTTGTCATCACCAGCAGCACTGAAAGAACGTAGACAACGAAGGGCAGCCACAATGGATGTAACAGCCGTCTTTCCCCCTCTTTTTTCTCCAGAATAACAGTCAGATACAAAAGCGTCACCGGCAGAGCTAACTGGAAAACATAATATCCATACCAGCACATCCTACACAAAACAGTATCCTGCGCCAACTGATATTTGAAAAGACGCAACAATAGCCACCCTACCATGAGCCATCCCATGACACTGACGACCTGTTGAACATCCCGGCGAATCATTCTGTTGGATACCGTTCCTTTCCACAGCAATATGGCAGCAATCACAAATATGGCAGATAATATATGCTCTTTTAGGTCTGCTGTGGTATAGAGCCGTGTATGGAAAACCTGTCGCCGTAGATCACTGCTGCTGTTGCCGGCAATCTTCAAAAACCAATCATAATCTTCCTCTTCTAGCATACGGGTTGACCGATAATCCTTTGGAAAACCCTGCGGTCTTTCCCCAGTCACCAGAGGAAGACCTGCAGAGAGGAGTGCCTGATCCAATCCATGTTCTAATGTCAGAGGTACATCCGAAAGCAATCCCATACGGAAAGATAATGTTCCTTCCATCGGTACAATGATTTCATAATTGCCGCCATTTTGATTCCATGCGGCAGCTTCATAGTCCATACAGAGCAAAACAGGAGCCTCCATATTTTCCAATTCAAATCTTCCATTCTGACTGAGACCTTCCAAAAAATCCAGAGCTTTCTGTTTGTTGGGGTCTTTGGGATTCAATCCATAGGACAAAGCACCCATAACAAGCATATTCCGAATAACAGAAGTACTTGCCACACCGACCGTATCAGGAATCTCCAAAAGACTGTTCCAGCCAGTGATAGACGCATCTGTCTGCGTACGATCCACCGCAATCACAACCGTGCACAAAACATGTGGATACCAATACCGACCGACACCTCGTTCCATTGCCGGTATCGCCTGCACATCCAAACAAGCCACCGCATTTCCACTTGCTGTTTCAGCGTAAAGAGAATCCGTTGACTCTCTCATTTCATACTCGGAAAGGTATGTTTGCAGTGTTTTGGTATAATCTTCAGACCCTTCCGCATCAGAAATCAAATATCTGTTTGTATTCACCGATGCGCATCCTGTGAACAGGAAACACCATGTGAGAAAAAAAGTCAAACTTCGAATCTTCATGGCACCACCGGCTCCCCATATTCTTTCATTCGCTCTGCGCACTCACTGCACATATCCATTTCATCACAAATAAGGAAACAGGAATCACAAACCAGTCTCCGGCAAATCGGGCACAGACTGAACCGCTCTCTGGCCTCCTTTCCCGCAGCCAATTGCGCCTGTTTCTTTTCCCTCTGGTAAAGGGCGTCATAAAGTTCTTTCTTCTCTGCATAGTCTGCCTCCTGTGCAGCTTTCGAAAAAGGAATACTGCTGCTGTACCAAAACTCGCCGCATACCTCACAGCGAATGGCAAAGCAGAAATACTGTGATGTGGAACAGTCCTCCAGATGACTGGACAATAAGTTTATCATATTACACGCCTCCTTTCTCTCTTTAAATTTACTATAACTGATATATAATAAGAAAATATATAGTCTTCAGGATACTTTTTTAGAAAAGTATCCATTGGATAATATAGAAAATGCACAAAAACCATGTATGGTTTTTGTGCATTTTAAAAGCATGTAGAGATATTAAAAAAGTTCTTGGAGTCTACCACAACGACGAAGCAAATCAATATAGAGCATCAATTCATCTCTGGAAGCTACACCTAACTTTTCATATATATTTCTGTTGTGTTTCCGAACTGTACTCATGCTGATAAAGGCAAGTTCCGGGATTTCCGCAATTTCATGACCATCAATATAATAGCGGAGAATATTTCGTTCTGCCTCTGTCAGTAAATCCGTTCGTTCAACAAACTGGTCAAAAAGTTCCGCAATATTAGGGGGAAGCTCTCCCTGTTCCAACCGTTGATTCCTTGCCCGTGCATTCAAAAACTCCGCAAGCTCATCCACTTCGGAAATGCCGGAAGATAAACCTTGTTCCAACATTTCTTCCTGCTGGAACCGTTTTAGGCTGTCCGTAATAGGTCGAACAAATCTCCGTGCCAAAAAGAAGGAAAAGACCAATAGCACTAAGAGCATTACAAAGGCTGCTATAATCCACACCTTTTGTATATCATCAGTATATGCAGCATAACTATCTTGAGAAATTAAAATTGCGATTGCCCAAGCATTCTCTCCTGTTTCTCCCTTTGAGATTGGTATCGTCTGATGCAGACCGATATAGCGTTCACTTCCTGTATCATATTCGTTATAGTATCGACCTTGATGGATGGCAAGATTCTCCCGATTGCCTAAGTAAGTACCATTGACGCTGCCCACCAGTCCATCCGCTAACAAAAGCCGATTATCCTGAATGGGAGCCAGCACAGTAACAGCAGAACCAAATTGTCCCTCTACTGTAGGATAGGAAAATTGGAAATATAGTGCACTGATTTCAACCCCACAGACGCCATACACTGTTCCATCACTACCCACAATCGGGACACACAGCAGCATAGCTGACTCCCACGTATCTTTCAAATCAATACGATGAGACCAGAAATAGCGTTCTGCAGGTCGGTTTAGAGGAGCTTCCATCAATTCACGGCAACCTGGAATCAAATCAATATCAAATTCCAGATTCCAGCGATTATGTAGTTCTAAATCCTTTTGCCATGCAATATTAGGAATGCCACGGAAATAAACCACAGTAGGTGTAACTGGGCTGCTTGCACTCAGATTGGAATATCGTAGATGTATACCACTTCTAGAGTGATCCGCTATTGCTAATTCAGTATTTGTTGTGGCATCCAAAATTACGTATGCACCATTGCAGTTAGCTGTTTGGAGCGTTGCACTGACCAAAGGATACATCCTCTCTTGCAGCTGCAGTAGTTTCTGGGGATCATCATTGACCTCTTGGAACGAAATTCTCTCTTTTATCAACACCCCTTCGATTTCTCGACTCAGTTCTTTGGAAAGATTCAAACTCTGGGCAGTTAGATGATCCAACTGGCTCTCCATGTTATCCCGTGTATTTTTTAAGTGGAGTTCCATCATTTCATGAAGCTGCTCATCATCCCGTGAAAAAACGCCGGCAATGGATAGAAGAAGAATCACTGCTGCGAAAATCACCAAAATCATAGACACCCAATAGAGCATCAATTTTCTCTGCATCCCCATACTTTGCTTTTTGGAAAAGGCGTTCAATGCCCGCAGCTCTTTCAGTTTGTTCAGCATGGTGCCCCCTCCTCTCCCGTCTTATCGATCCATGATTTTCTGGAACGCTTTAAACCGATCTGCACTGATTTGTTCCAATTTGCTTTCTCCGGCATCCAGATAATCTTGGCGACCAAGTGCAAGCTGTGCTCTCACATGATCTTCCAATGACATTTCAAGGTTCAAATATGTCTCCAACTGTGGAGGTACATAGAATTCATAGTTTGCCTGCATATCCATAAATGCCTGATACAGTGAGGCATATTTTTCACTTTCCAGTTTCTCAATGGTCTTTGGCAACTCATTTTCAAAAGCTGCTTGAGTCACAGGCATATAACCTGCTTTGGTTACAAACTCTACATTATGTTCCGGTTCAATCAGCCACTTTAGGAAGGTTATTGCCGCCTGTTCTCGTTCCGGAGTGGAACGAACAGTACAAAATCCTGCTCCTCTCTGCATTACCATTTTTTCTCCATTTTCAAATACCGGACAGGGACGAGAAACAAAGGTAATATCCTCCGAAGTATTATCTGGATAAGTCACTACATCGCTGTAATAGAGGATGCTAGCAGAAGAAGCAACACTGACAATGCTGTCGCCAGTACGAATAGATTCCGTAGCATAGCCACCCTTTAGCCAGACACCACCCTTAAGAGCCGCCCGTGCCAAAGGCTCCCACGCTGTCTGAAACGCAGGACCAAATGCAAGCTTATCACCTTGAAAGAAATCCTCGTTCAAAGATTCTGCTCCCACTTGAAAATAGTTAAAATAATAATCGTGAACAAACATAGACTTAGCATCACCTGGAATATCCGGTGTTTGCGCATCAGTCCATTCCGCATAGGTCTCCGCTGCTTTAAACAAGCCTTCCCAAGTACTCAAATCATCCATCGTAATCCCTGTTGCCTGAGAAAAACGATCGAAAATTGTCTTGTTGATGAACATAATCTCTGTGGATTTTGCTACCGGAAGGACAAGCAGACGATCATCTATCATACCTTCATCTACAAAAGCCGGAATAAATTCAGATAACTCTTTTTCGCTAAAGTAATCCTGATAGTCTACGAGGATACTGTCATCCGGCAAAGCCATGACTGTCTTTGGATAGGAAACAAAGAGATCCGGCAGTTCCGAAGCCCCCGGCTCTCCATTGGCAGCTGCCAGTACCAGTTCATGAATCGTATTGGTATTAGACACAGACGTAACCTGTACATTGATTTTCTCCTCTTTTCCTACAGTCTGGTTAAATTCATCAATCAGATCATTGAGAGGCGAATTTGTTTGCCCGCCATAAACATGCCAGACCGTAATGGTCGTTGGTGTTTCTTCTTTCTTCGATGTGTTAGAACAACCTGCACAAAACAATAACACAATTATCATGGAAAAAATATACCCTCTGTTTTTCATATGCCCATCCCCCGTATTTCTCATTCTATCATAAAAAATCAGAAGTGCCCCAAACAGATATTTCCGTTTGATAAACATTATTTTTTTAGTATATTACATTTTTTATTCTTTTTCCCTACCCGTAGCGGGTAGTTTTTTGTCAAACAGTCCCCTTTTAATATCTATTATAAAGGTTACCTATAAGCATTACAAGGACAACACATATGTCATTTTGCAGAAGATATTTATGGAGTTATCATTAGCTCGTTTTTTCAAAGAGTACTAGGCAACTGCAACATGGAGAAAATGCCCGAAAATCGATATGTCTGTTGGTCTATGGAGAAGCGTAGATAGAAATGGAAGAAATATACTATGCATTAGCAAAAGAAAGCCAATTGGACTTGCCGACTGTAATACACAGACGACGAGCCCTATTGGCTTTTTGTATTCTTTTTTGTTGTGGGTGCAGAACCGGTTTTCAGGAATCGATTCTCCGAGCGGAAATGGCGCTGCCGCAATAGTCACATTTGCCGCTGGTACCTGCACGCAGTTTTGTGGTACCGTTGCACTTCTCGCAAATCACATTGACAAAGCTGGATCTGCTGCCTGACTTACCAGAAAGGATCACGCAGGGCTCACCGCCCATCTGGAGCGTACAGTCACAAAACAGACCTTGCTGGAAAAGCCATTCCAGCTGAGAAAGTATTTTCTCAGCTGGCTTTCCCATTTGTCTGGAAAGTTCATCCATGGTAACGACTCCATCCGTGTCACACATAAAAATCAGGTTATATCGACGCACAAGACCTATTCTTCTGCCGTATCGCAGACCTGCCAGAAACATCAGCACAAAGGGCACTTCCATGATCACACTGGTCACAAGTCCGTCACGCAGAACCTGATTGTTTCCGAAAATCCCCTGCAGGATACCAAAGAGAAAAAACAGAATCGGGCCAACACTCAGGAATATCAGGATGCGTTCTTTGAAATAAAGCCCTTTCAGCACCTCATTAGAAACATAAGTTCCGCTGCACACAAGCTTACTTTTTGCTTTTGTCATTCCTGACACCTCCGGAACAGTAACTTTTTAACACCAAGCAGTGTAATGAGCAGACCGATGACAATGCCAAAGATCGAACCGGCTCTCACCGAGCCTTCGGTTTCTTCCATAAAGTCATCCAACGTCAGCGCACCTTCATAGATGGTGGCCAGACCGATATTGGCATCCTGGATCAGCGTATCTCCTTTTTGAATGCCCACTAATGTATACACCATGGGATCCTCTAGAGAAAAGATCCGGTAACTGATTTTCTGTCTGCCAGCATCCCAAGGTTTGGAGGGTTCCCCAAGTGTTTCGGGGGTGTAATGTTTCGTTCTTCTTGATAATTCCTCGTCCTGTGAAATGGAACATTTTGCTTCTTTATCCTTGGAATGGAGATACCAACCTTTTTTCAGGTCATTTTCATTGTAATCTGTGAAAGTATCTGACAAAGAAACTTCCGTAAAGTAATTGTTGTCTACCTGAAAATCGCCGATGGTGGTTGGTGCCACCAGAACGGTTGTAATCTGTGTATCCGCATTGATACCGTAGTATGGTGCTTCCCCAATAGGAATCACATCCTCCACCCAGTCCCATGTGACATAATCATTCTTATCTCTTGGTCCCAGCGCCTCATATGTCCAGACAACTCTGCGGGCAGCAATACCGGGCAGTTCCACACCTGTCAAAGGATCCTGCAGCTGCTGATCTGATTTCAGCGTTCCCGTAACGATTACCATTTTTCCCTCGTTCGCGGGGTCCAGCTTGCCATCTTCAACGGTCACGGCATTCTCGAACACTTTGGTGGATTCCGGAGCAGAAACCATTCCTTTCACGGCAAGAAAAACAGTGAAGATGCCAATGACAATCAGGATAAAACCAAATATTTTTCTCATAGTCATTCCTTCTTTCTATTATATTCTGTGTCAGAAAACTTTGTTTTGCCCTTTTTTCAAAGATTTGAAAAAGCCCTTCTTGTCAATGGGACAACGTCCCTCTTTGATTGGCGAGGAAGTCTGCCTACAAAGAATGAAATGGAGAGAACAACAAAGCCATCTCGGGAGGGGGATTTGCCCTTGATGGCGTAAGTTGTCATCACAAACATCTCTTGGGAAAATTGCAGGATTCCATCCAGACCTGCTGTTCAGGCTTATTTGATTTGTTACCAATCTGAGCCTGCTTTTCGTATGTCAAAAAGAATCATGGTTTTCAGAATTTTCTCATTTTCAGGAATGAAAATCATTTTATTTAATATAACATAGACAGTTTTTTTCTTCCCTACCCGCAGCGGGTAGTCTGCGTAAAGTACAGCAATCTCAGAAAAGAAAGGAGAAAGTTGTCTGTGGGACGAAATCTGCCGCTGCGTATTATGTGTTTAATGAAAAAAGCCCAGCTTTCGCTGAGCTTTTTGTGAAAACTTATTGTTTTTCGAAAGTAAGGATTTCGGTACCTTCTTCCAGAACGATGGTTTTGCCGTCATAAGTAGTCGTGATATCTTCACCGTTTGCAGACAGAGTCAGAGAATCACCATCCAGTTTCCAGGTACCACTATTGCCTTCTTCACCTTCAGCCGCGAGGAAACCCAGATCCAGAACAAAGGTATTATCATCCTTCAGTTCAAGGGTCATGTCAACTTCCATACCGAACAGTTCGGACATTTCTTCTGTAGTCATTTCAATACCTTCTGAAGACATTTTAGTTACTTTGTAAACACCAGCAGCGCTTGCTCCGCTGCCGTCACCACAGGCTGCCAGACCCAAAACCATCATCAGGGTCATCAGGAATGTCAATACTCTTTTCTGCATCTTCATATTCATCTTCCTTTCTTTTTGCTGATTGCTTTTGTTTCAGAGACAACTCAATTGTCATAACCAATTTCAGTTATTACAAAATCTGTATTCATAATAGAAATGACGTAGCAATAGGAATGGTGTCTGTATATTCTCTGGAGAGGAGAAACATATTCCTATTTGGTGGGAACGAGCTTCAAACCGGGTCAAATGTCGTTTCCAAATTTTCTAGGTCAGGCTGCGATGCCTGCATACAGGCGATAAAATATGGGATACTTCCCATTTCAGAATGATCTCTGTCTGCGTCAGAGAGTCTGCAGACTTGCTGCCAAATACTCTAACAATACGTCATAGAATACAGAATCGTTGACCTCCCCCTTTCGTTTGTTTCCAAATTGCAAAGTGAACCGCCTTTGCCTGCTCTGGCGGAATGTTGGAAGCATCAAACATTTTGAATATTGATTCACACGCCAGCAGCATCTGACGTACAATCAACTGTACTGTTTCAGCATCCTTGATTTCCTGCAATTTGGATTTCTGGTTTCATTATAATGCCTTTTTTTCTTCCTTACCCTACCCGCTGTGGGTAGTCTTTTCCAGAAGATAGATTTCTTCGATTCCCCTAGCATAGAAAATTTTTCAGTTGACCAATCAAAACGGCAGTGTGATGTTTTTTCATCCACTGCCTTAATTCAAATATCTTTTCCATCGTTTAATATTCAGTTTGCTTATACAAATTTATTTTTTATACTTTTGCGATATTTTTCATCATAATTTTCACACTTTTCAAAAACTTTTTTAAATTTTTTTCAAAAAAGGGTTGTAATTTTGAAAATCGCTTTTTCGTTAAGTTCTGAAAACTGAAAAAGGCAGTGAGATTTTTTTCATCTCACTGCCCGAAAATCGTTTTTTAACTTCAAAAACGCTATGTCATCTATAAAATTGGAATTTTTGGGGCTTTGAAAATCGCCCTCAAAAACCGTTGGAAGCCTTGATTTTACTGGCTTTGCGGCTATGTCATCTATTTTGATCACTCATCCCATCTTGATTGAACGAAAAGTATGCCAAGAGAAGCTAGTTGCCCCTTGGTGTAGGGATATTTTTCAAAAAGGTATTGCTTATTATTCTCTTAAAAATAATGGAAACAAAAAAATCTGAAATGAGTATTAGCTCTTACCATTCCAGATTTTTTTCTTTTCACTACATATAGATGTTAATTTTTTTTGTAGTTTGCTTGAGTAATTTGAATAGAGTGATCATATTTAAATTACATTCTATCTGATATTTTGACTAATGTAATTTTTAATTGAGAATATTACACTTGAGGGTTAATTCTAATTTTTTATAAAATAAAATTTTCTAAATCAACTTGTTTTCTAATCTACATACTTCTCTAACAAAAAAGTTTTCATCATTTTCACATTTTTGAATTACATATTTTTTAGTAGACTCAAAAAGTCCCTCTGTTTCTTTCAATCTTTCTAATATTAACTTTTTAATATACATATTGTCATTATCTATCAAACTTAGAATTTTTCTATTTATCATACTTATATTATCTTTATTGCTAAGCAAATTCAGAAGAATTATTGTTGCATTATATCTAATACTTAAATCATCTGAATATAACCACTGCAAAACATTTTGTAATATTACAGATTCAATCTTTTCTGGAATATTTGTTTCCTTGTTGAATTCCAGAGCATCAACAATCATTCTGGTAACAGCTATAGTTGTCGCAATATTATTCTGAGTATATGGCATTAATTCTAAGATGTTAGAATATGTTTCTTTCCCCATAAATGTAAATAAAAGTTGCAGTCCTATTTTTAAAGAAATAGTATCTATATTAGACAGAAATGGGGGATACTCCATATTTTCAATTTTATATTTTTCTTCATATATTTTTTCATATATGCTTTTATTACATTCATAATCATATGGGTACTTTAATATAATAAAGTTTAATAAAGAAACCGCATCTAATTTAGTTTCAATTGACTCATTAGATATCATTAAAGTATCTAACATTGTCGAGATAATTGACTGCATAAGCTCATTAGAATGCTTAAATTTTTTGTATGTCAATATCCATCTTAATCTTGCAATATTTCGAATACCATGGGCAGCGTAATGTCCATCTTTTCCCTGTGTTATATTATCTTGTTGAATTTGCTCAATATATTTCCTTATAAATGGTGTAAAATCATAATCATCTTCAGATGTGTATAACATATAATCATTTTTATAATACTCAGGCATATACCTCTCAATTCTATTATCTATTTCATTTGTTATATTTTTATCTTGTATTCTTAATGTAGTCAAAAACGAAGGTGCGTACTTAATCTGTTCTAATCCGACTTCGTCTTCAAACAATCCCTCTATATGTGAGATCAAACTTTCTGCATTTTCCGATTTCATCTTGCTTATATCAATATAGTTTGAAATAAATCGAAACATATCCTTGTACCATCTACCGTACTTTTTGTCAATAAAGATACAACAAATTTCTGAAAGTTTATCTTGTGATATACGGTATGCGATATTTGAAAGGCAATTAAATATAGTTTGTCCAACATAAATATTAGGTTTTTTACTATTTGCCCATCCTATAATCTCACTCAGAATAATATTTTCATATCGTTTAAAAACATCATCTTTTAAATAATAACCAGCCATCCCAAATGCAAGCAGCTGACTTATAATTCTTTTATATTCAATAGGATGGTTATTACAGAACACCATAAATTGTTCAGCCTCTTCCGCTTTCAAATTTTTCAATATTTCCGGATATGAATTTAGAATCCCATTTATTTCTTTCGTTTCTCCACCAAAAATAGATAATTTTAACATTTCTCTTTTAAGATCCCAATCATCATACTTATTGCTTAAATAAAATAAAAAATGCTTTAATCTTTTATACAATAACAATAGATGTGTTAGTGATCCATTATACATTGAAACAATATATGCACTTGCTAAAAGTTCCCCATATTCATTAATATCATTACCTAAAGTAACTGTATATGGAGATTCAATTTTTTTCTTAAATAATCCTTCTATGTATTTTTCATTTATAGAATTATTTATTCTATCTAAATCTGGATAGTATAATGTTTCCGTGCTATTTGTCAATTGTTTTTGTGCCTTACTTACAGAATAAATACTGTTTATATTATCAAAAATAATTGATTGGTTTCTAAGATCAATTAAAATATCTTTTACCATCCAAGTGGGCTGTTTTTTTTCACAGGCAAGTTTATGTGCTTCATTTAACAAATCTATACACCCTTCAATATCCCCCATAAAATAGGACTGAATTGCCTTCCATCTTAGAGTTACAATTTTGTGATAATCCTCCTCTTGTAATTCTTTAAGTGTTTCTAAATACATACTTAAATTAAAATTTTTAATAGACTTACCTTCAAATAAAATAGGCAAAAATTCTTCTCCCCACTCATCAATAGAACTTGTGTTTTGAATATTATTCGGATATCTTCTCTGAGAATTTATTGATAGTAATTTTAAAATATATTTTGTACATTTATCTACATTTTTTAAGACTGATTTAGGTGTTGTTATCAGATGTTGTTTTTGCAAATTTGAAATATCAAATTGAAAGATTTCTTCACTTTCATCTTCTTGCGGTAAGAGAAGTCTTCCTTTACAGTAATGATGATAAATTTCTGTAATATCATTAATTAATCCTTGGGCACCGTTTTCACTTAAACAACTAAATTTATGTATGGTTTTACATTTTGCAAAATTTGCGCCCATAAGACCTTCTTCTACTGCTGTTTTTTCTTTAGAATTTTCATCACAAAAGTAATATATCGCCTTAATGTTCTTATTCTTTACAACATCTATCTCTTTTTGAACACCTGGCCCAATTCCATCGGCATTGTCAATAAGAAAGATACACACATCACTGTCTTCTAAAGCAAAGCTATAGTGGTTTCCTGCAGATAATGTTGATGCCTCTTTACTTTCAAAAGTATATACCTCTGCCAATTCTGTTGATTCAATCAACTTTTTTAGCTCTTCACGAACTTTATCATATTTTTCAATGCCACAAATTGAACTTATAAAAACTTTAACCTTCTGGTCAGGCTTTATAAATTGTAGTTTTTCCGTTTTACCTTTTTCTTTATTTTTCCAATTATCTTCAAAAAATGGTGTACTTGTTCCTGTTGACTCAAAACACATACAATTAACCTCCTATCAAAATGTCACTTAATCTTTAAACAAATTACTGTAAATAACAAATGGATTTCATTTCAGCAATAGCGTTGATTGTTCACAAGATACACTTATTGATAGTAGACAAAATTAACATTACTTAGTTCCATTTTCAATCTGTTGTTGTATCTCCATACCATGTTTGTTTTCCATACTTATCTACAAGATAGTTGCCGCATTCACCGCAAAACAAAACATTTGTTATCGCTCTCATTATTTTTAACACCCATTCAAGACATACCTTCTATTCCTTTTGTTTCTCACACTGTATACTAATCAGTTGTTAAAGTAAATAATAAGAAGAGTTCATAGTACCAATTCTTTAACCTAACATACCTTATGTTTTTATGTATTCACAGCATATTCTCTAGATAAAATCACTTCAATCGTATAACGAATTTTATCAAGAATTTCAAAGTACAATGCTGGTAATTCTTCATTTACTTTTTTACCTTGAGAAAAAAATCGTTTTCTGTTTATAAACTTTACTAAGTGACCCTCATTATCAAAATCAGGAATATAAATACAGCGTTCCACAATTTTGCCTGCGTTATGCTTGAAAAAAACTTTGGGATTCATCTCCCATGTTGCGTTATGAACTAATTCATTTCTTAAATTTTCTATAATATTAATTGAACGTGTTTTCTTAAAAACAGTCCCTTCTACATTATTTATTGAAATTTTATTTTTCTGCCCATATAAAATTTTTTGTGATTTTGTTCTAATATATGAATTCTTACTACTTTGTAAATGTTCCAATTCATAAACAATTTTTGTTAAAATATCAAATGTCGAATATAAACTGATAATTAAACTATATAACATCCCAAAAATCATTCTACCATCACTATTTAATACATAATAATCATCGCAGAAATCATTCCTTCCTTCCATCGTACACAAAAGTTTATAAAAACCTATAAAATTACTTTGTGTTCCTAAAATCAATTCTTGTAGTGTATTAACCATACTTTGGCAATCATATACATATGCATAGTTATATTTCCGGCATTCCAATTTTAAAATAGATTCACTTTCTTCAAGGATACCTTTATAGAGCCTTTCTGAAAAATATTTATTATACAGTTCTTTTGATAAAGAATTATCAGAATCCAAACCTGCTCTCATAATCCCATCTGGAAGCATATCAATCAATTCATAATAATCGTCTGTTGCAAAAATGCCCTCTTGAAATTTATCGTATAGTCTTACGCAAATCTCATCTAATCTATAAAAAATTTCATCGTTTGGATAAAAATATTTTAAACCGGCAGAATCTGCCTCTGTATTTTCTAAAATATAGAAACCAAAATAGTTTTCTGGTAACTTTTCTACACATATTCCATTTTCAAGATAATATTTATTCATCTTCACACCTCAAATCCTTACATGATAGTTCACTATAATATTGTCTAAAAATAATTATTCCTAGTTATATATTAAAGTGGACACGATTTATAAATAAATGTATTATAATGTTGGACACCAAAAGAAGATATCTTTATGACTAAGAAAAATTATTATGTTAAGGATTTCAAACAACCTCTTACAAAACTCTTTTACAATAACAAAATACTTTATCCTGTACTCAACATAATTTGCCATATCATAATTAATAAAAAATATACCTGATGAAGCCGATTAACCATTAGTACAGGATCATTTATATAAAAAGTATTGCTTTCTGTTTCTCTTAAAAATAGCAGAAATAAAAATCTAGAATAATTATTTTCTCTTACCATTCCAGTCTTTTTTCGTTGTTTGCTGTAAATGGAATTATCTCACCTAGCTGAAGTTTATATTAATTTGTCATCCACTTGAATTTGAGATAAATGCTGCACACTCAAAGATTCTATTGTTTCAAGCTGTTTTATCGCTAAATCATGCAAAAGAACTAATCTTTCCGATTGCGTCTTCCCCTGTTCGATTAAAATTGCATTATAGCTTTCCATATTCGCCAATACCAAAAGTTGCTGGATTGTTGCCTCATCCCTCATATTTCCCTTCTTCCCTGGATTAGCATCTCTCCACTGCTTCGCTGTCTGACCAAATAAAGCTACATTCAATAAATCTGCTTCATTCGCATATGTATAGACAATCTGTTCCTGTGTTAATTCAGGCGGAATTAAATTTTGCTTGATCGCATCGGTATGAATGCGGTAATTCAACTTTGCCACCTCTCGATTCAAGTTCCAATTTAGAGATAAACGGCTGTTCTCATCTGACTTCAGGCGCTTATAATCTTTGATAATATAAAGTTTAAATTCGGCAGAAATCCATGAAGCAAACTCAAAGGCAATATCAGAATGTGCAAATGTCCCGCCCCATCGTCCTGACTTTGATACAATGCCACTGGCATTTACCCCTGAAATCCATTTTGTAGGTGACATCGTAAAAGCATTTAGCCCCGCCTGATTTCTAAACCCATCGAATTCGACGGGTTTAAAATTTGGATTATGAAGACTTTCCCATAAGCCTAGAAACTCTATGGTATCTCGATTTCTCATCCAATTTCTAATCACATCATTCGGTTCATCGTTTTTATATCTAGCAATATCCGTCAAAGAAATAAATTCATTTTGAAAATCCGTAGTATAAATTCCAATCTCAACACCCTTGGCATGGATCGTTTCTTTTATTGTTTTTTTTGGCATATGATACCTCATTTCTCTTTTTCATTATTTCTTTTCACTTAAATCAATTCTTTCCATATAAAATAAATTAAATGTCGAATGATCTAAGCTGTATATACCATAAATATACTTTTTCTTAATCTATGCTTAATTTTACCACATTGCCCAACACAAAATCAAAGAAATCAATGCATTTGTTGGTAGCTGTTTCCAGCTTAGAAACAGCCACCAGCCTTTTCTCCATTATTATATATTTAATATTCTGGAAGCAGCTCCTCAACTATAATCCCTGACTTGAATACCACCTCTATTTTCTTTGCATTTACCACGTTGATATTCTGAATCAGTTTGCGCACCAGCTTATCATCGTATTCTGTCAGTACGCAGTTTGTTTTGTCCAGAAAGCCTTTGATATCTTCCATCTTTCTGCACTTCTCGCCTCTGCTGGCTGCTTTGATCTGCTTCATTTCCAACGCTTCTATCTGTGCTGTGATTGCCTGACAGCGTTCCTCAAAGGCGGTTTTATCGCCGTTCTGCTTGGCTTGCTGCTGTATCAGCTCTGCCATTGCTTTTTGTAGTTTTTTCTTTTCTTTGGCATATTCGGAATCTTCTGTGCCAAGCGTCAGGGCTGTGACTACATTTTTTCTGAATGCCTGAACAAAGTCACCCTTATTTTCCAATACTTGATTGATAGCGTGTAAAACAGCCCTATGTAATGCACTTTCCTCTATGGTTGGGGAATCCTTGCAGTATCTTGTCCCATTCCTCAGCCTGTTTTCACATCTCCATACGGCTTTCTTTTCCCCGTACTTAGACCAGATTTGTCTGCGGTACTCACAGCCACATTCTTTGCAGACCGTGATCTTGGACAAGGCGTATTTTCCACTATGCTTGCCCTTTGATTCTGTTTCCTTTTTGCTGGATTTCTTATATATATTAGCTCGCAGGTGCAGTTCTTCTTGCACTTTATAGAATACCTCTCTTGGAATAATTGCTTCATGCGCATTCTCCACATAATATTTTTGAAGTTCCCCTTGATTCTCTTTTCGTGTCTTGGTCAAATAATCTATTGTGAAAGTTTTTTGTGCCATGGCGTCACCGATATACTTTTCATTAATCAGGATTGTACGGATTGAATTCACATTCCATTCTGTATTGCCCCTTATGGTTTTAATACCCTTTTCTTTCAGTATGCGAGCGATACTGTTCAGGCTTTTCCCCTCCAGATATTTTCCGTAAATCAATCGTACCACTTCTGCTTCTTCTGGAATGATATACAGCTGTCCATCTGTGCTTTTGCCATATCCAAACATTCTTCTAACCAGCACCTCCCCTTTTTCATACTTTCGTTTTAAGCCCCATTTCACGTTTTCGCTGATATTTCGGCTTTCTTCTTGGGCTTGGCTACTGAGTATTGTAATGAGAAGTTCGCCTGTAGACTCCAATGTATTGATATTCTCTTTTTCGAAGTATATGGCTATATTTCGCTCTTTCAGCTTTCGAATACATGACAGGCAGTCGACCGTATTTCTGGCGAATCGGCTGATAGATTTTGTCAGGATCAGGTCAATTTCTCTGTCATTTTGAAGGCATCTTTCCATCATAGTATTGAAGTTATCCCTTTTTTTCATATCCGTTCCAGAGATACCATCATCGGCATATATCCCTGCCAAATTCCAACTGGGGTTTTCTGTAATCAGTTTTGTGAAGTATTCCACCTGTGCCTCATAACTTGTTTCCTGGTCTTCCTGTGCTGTACTGACTCTGCAGTAGGCGGCAACATTAATTTTTTTTACTTTCTTTTTCTTTTCTGTATTCATATTAGCTTTGGGCGGAATTATTTTGATTTTTCGATCAGTCGCTGTGCTATTCATAATATACTTCCTTTCTTTTTATGCTGTATTTTTCTTCCATACTCTTTACACCGTTTTATGGCAGCATTTCTGTTACATTCACTCCGTTTTTCAGTGTGAACATTACTCTGCCATCTTTGTATATGGTAATTGTTTGGGTTATTGATTCGAACAAGTCTTTGTCAAATGTTTTTTCTTCTGTCTGCTCTTTATGCTGCTGAAGCAAATCTACTATTTTATTTGTATAGTATTCTGCTCCGCCATCATCGGAGTCTTCATACTGTAATGATGCTCTTTTATATATCAGTTCCAGCAATTCGTCTATGTTATGACTGCTGTCGTTTTTCAGAAGCTCTATTTCATGCTCTATTGCCTGTAGGCGGACATTTCTTTTGATTTTATGTATCGTAATTTTTCTAATCTTTTCCAGATGGTTTTTCATTTTGGTTACTGCCTGCATAAATAATTCTTTGATTTGGTCTTCCTGTATATGCTGATTTCTACAGTGTACCCTGCCTTTTACAATTCGTTTACTGCAATCCCATATCTGTTTATCTCCATGCTTGTAGCAGTGATATTCACTGCCACATTCTCCGCATTTCATTTTGTCACCCAGAAGGAAGTATTCTTTATAGTAGATATAGGACTGTTCCTTGCCTATGGCTTTGCGTCTTTCCTTTTTCATTTGCTGTACCGCTTCAAATAATTCCGGTTCTATAATCTTTGGGAAGTTCTCATCCCCCATATACCTTTTGTCGCTGAGCATATCATTGAGCTTTACTCGATTGATTTCCAGTCCCTCGATATGGTCTTTTAGCCTTGATACTGGAATGCCGCTGTTATATACATTGAATATCTCCTGCACAAATTTGCTTTGTTCCTTATCTGCCTGCAATATGCCATCTTTAAATCGATAGCCGTATACTGTTACTTTTCTTCCCATATTTATTTCCTTCTTTCTGTTAGCTTTAATCCGTTTGTCAGTTCAAATACTAACTCGTTGGGATTTACAATAATCTTTTTTACGATTGCTTGGAATAATGTCTTGTCATATACTTCCAGATATTGCGGTCCTTTTTTGAACTGCTTAATCAGTTCCTTTGTCTGTATCAATTCTTTTCTCTGTCTGGATTTCTGAAGATATTGCTCCTTTGCTCTCTGATACTCTTTTAGGTTTTTGCTGATCATGTTTTGCTGTTCCATATAAAAAGCAGAGTCGATCATCTCTCCACTTGCCAAGTGGTTGAGAATCTCCCTCTGCTTTTTCTGTTCTTGTATTTGTTTGTCTAATTGTTCCAACTGCTTCTGTATCATAGGTGTTGCTTTTAACTGCTCCAGCTCGTTCATCAATGGTACCAGTATCTCATCACAGTGGCTTGAAAGTTTGTTCCACATGATGACAAAGGCTTGTTCTAACTGACTTTCTTTTATTATGTCATTCTCACAAAGTTCTTTTGTCTGTATGCGTCTAGCACAGCTCCAAGTGATATTGATTTTGCCTGTTCTTTCTTTTCTCTCCTGACGATTATATGAGGAACCGCAGATGCCACAGATGACTTTTCCTTTAAATTCTGAAGGTTCTTCCACCTGTTCTTCTTTGCCTGCTTTTTTTACTTTTGCCTTTTGTTTCAGCATTCGCTGAACGGCTTCATACTCCTCATGGGTCACGATTGGTTCATGATCATTTTCAACAAGCACCTGACGATATTCCCCATTATTTTTTCTTCTTACGAATGGTACAATGTCCTCACTGTATGTTTTCTGAAGAAGCAAGTCACCTGTGTAGACGCTGTTTTTCAGAATGATATAAATGGCTCCGCCTAACCATGCCGCCTTTCCTGTTTTTGTTGGTATCTTCTGTTCGTTCAGGCTTTTGGCAATCCGCCATATTCCATTCCCCTCCAGATATTCGTCGAATATAAATCTCACGACAGCTGCTTGCTTCTGATCCAGCTCAAGCAATCCGTTTGCATTTGTACAGTAGCCATATGCCGGATTAGGCAGTATGTAGGTACCATTCATAAATCTTTTTTGTATGCTCCATTTCTGGTTTGATGAAATGCTTTCCGATTCCGCCTGTGCCACAGAGGAATAAATGGATATCAGAAATTCACTTTTTTCAGAAAGTGTATGAATGTTTTCTTTTTCGAAATACACATCTATTTGCTTTTTCTTAAGCTCTCTGACAATCTTAATACATTCTACTGTGTTTCTGGCAAATCTACTGATTGATTTGGTACAGATAATATCAATCTCCCCTGCTTCACAGTCTTCCAACATACGCATAAAATCCGTTCTGCCTTTTTTCTTTGTACCGCTTTTGCCGTAGTCGGCATATATTCCTATGAAGCTCCAGCCTGCCTTGCTTCGGATCATATTTTCGTAATACTCAAGCTGAGATTCATAAGAGCCTTTCTGGTGAGGAATATTTGTGCTGACTCTGCAGTAAGCACAGACATTTTTCATCATCGGTTCTTCATTTATGTCTGTTGTTTTTGCTGTATCATTCATGTTTATGCCTCCTTTTTCAAGCAAAGGATACCTGCTTTTCAGTGACACATCTACTATTTTTTTCATAAAGTTTGGCTTCTGCCGGCTGGAAGGTTTGCAGGTTCAAACTGTTCATCTGATTATATTCTTCTTCTGTGATCAGATTTCGAAAGAGCATTTTTGTCAATAACTCCTTAGAAAGCTGGTATCTGATTTCATTCTGCATCTGATCTTTTGACATATAAATTCCCACTTAATAACTATTTTCCTATTTATGACCTTTCATCAAAGAACCGCTCTTTCTCTGATGAAAAGCCATAAACATGTGCCGCATATAAAGCGGCACAATGTTCAGACTTGAATTTACCGTATTTGACACTACTTCCCCGGCATTGGGCAACAATATAAACTGTGCTTGGCTGCACACATAGGCATCTCACCTCCCCCGTCATGCGGGCTGCCGTC